>UMCO01000005.1_pt1 | contig 157144 bp, 177 predicted proteins | sample 1964251 | NCBI WGS metagenome assembly UMCO01 (sample SAMEA4835970, study PRJEB28245) | human gut metagenome | biome: gut microbiome; material: fecal sample | place: Denmark | collected 2008
ACAACATATAATAACTGTGCTATGATTCAGACTGGGCATAAAAAAGACTAGGCTAAACAAATAACCTAATCATTTATTATCATAAACTTTAATATATTTTATAACCTTACTATTGTTATATAACCTAATAAATCCATATCCTCGATAACACGAACTATATCCTCACCTAAAGCCTCAATAATATAACTATCTGGAGTATTACTAGCTACCTCAACTCCTTGTAAATTAGCAAAAAGTTTCTTCACTGCATATAAATGCTGAGAAGAAGTAGAACCATCAAATATTATTTTAAACTTCATATTTTCTCCTTATTATATCTTTTTCAGACTTCTACTGAATCTCTCTGTTAATGACAGAGTGCTCTGCAAACTACCCCTGCTATAGCCAAGAATTAATTTGATGTATGACTATTCATTAATTTTCAACACATCGTCATGTGTCTATTAGCTAAGACCTATCATACTTAAGCTAAAAAGAATGCCCTCTATGGGAGTCGAACCCATACTCCGAAGAACTAGAACCTAAATCTAGCGTGTCTGCCAATTCCACCAAAAGGGCTAATATTCGCATCGTACTGACTTCTTAAAGTACTGCACGATACGAATTAATACATTTCTCTGCGATGCAGGTGGTGCGTTAATACTCACGAACTTCAGTAATAAAACTGACGAGATACTCTTCTCCACTACACCTCTCGATTACATTATATCGAAATGTATAAATGTTTTCTGTAATCATAAGCCTTATCTTAAAGGTTGCTAAGCCTAAATGCACCTGATGGGAGTTGAACCCATACTCTCTCGAACAAGATTTTGAGTCTTGCGTGTCTGCCTATTCCACCACAAGTGCCTAATGGAGGTGTCTCAAGGGGTACAACTACCCCTTGTAGACTATGTACGTTGCAGGATAACTCCTGCAAATCGGAATGACAGGACTCGAACCTGCGACTCCCTCATCCCAAATGAGGTGCTCTACCAAACTGAGCCACATTCCGATAAAATTTAACTAGGATATATGTACACTTACCTAGACAGCTATTTGGTATACTGCTACTCATATACATAAACTTTCAAGACTAAACTTCTCCTATAATTTTAGAATAGTCATTACTCATTTACTTAACAAGACCGTCTGCTTACGTACAGACCACTATTACGAGTGGAAATTTGCCCATATATCGTCACCACCATTGGTTATATTCTCCGATATTTAGCATAAAGCAAGGAATCGCAAATCTTGTAACCTTTAATACTTATATTGGCTATGACACCAATATAAGTCAATAGCTATTTCTCATCACTGAGGTTACCACCCTAAGATGCTTAGTGCTTTTTAGGTCTTGCCTTCTGAATTTCCAGTTCTCTGCATCTCAAACCTAACCGTGTGTCATTAGCTTAACGTACCCCATTACAGAATACAACACCGCCACTATTCACTAACGCTATTTGAACTCGACTGTATCATCAACAGCATAGCTATAATACTGATAAATATTATAGCACTAAACTCATTCTTGTACTTTGAACTCTGTTTAGTGAGAGCCGATAGTCGGACTCGAACCAACAACCTATTGCTTACAAGGCAATCGCACTACCATTGTGCTATATCGGCAAATCTCTTAGATATATTGCAATCGTATAGAGGTCTTATTTGCACATTTTCCTCTCCGCTTTGACGATACTCAAATATGAGTTATATCTAAGAATGCACCTAATCGGACTCGAACCGATACTCCATAAACTGGAATGAGATTTTAAGTCTCACGTGTCTACCCATTCCACCACAGGTGCGTATAATAAGTCTTTCACTAAGTCGGCTTTCCATCTTAATCTTCAAATGCAAATATGTTGTAAACATATCAACAGACTTATATTGAATTTCAGAATCTGTTACTTAGGTTAGCCTGTGCTTTTATCTGCCCCAATTTCTTTAGGTCTAAGTAGACTAGTTTGTCATCCTAGTGACTTAAATATCTGCGTTCGCCCTTCAGTAGCAATCTATCTAAGTAGTGCGACCTAATTAGAAGAAAGTTCGCATCTACATCGGGGCAAGCTCTCACAGTAGGACTCGAACCTACGACATTCTGATTAACAGTCAGACGCTCTACCAACTGAGCTATGCGAGAATAAAATAAGTAATAAAGCGAGCAGAATCGAACTGCTTGTATATCTTATGCGTAACCAACTTCAAGGGAGAATCGAACTCCTCAGCTCTATCGAATAGAGCAACTCCAAAGTACTTTATCACTTATTAGCTGGCTAGATGGGGTTCGAACCCATAACACCTCGGTTAACAGCCGAGTGCTCTACCATTGAGCTACAAGCCAATAAAATTGACTTTATATTATGTGGATGGTCTAAATCTATCCATCATTCTTAGAGCGAGGTTTATTATCCTATCTCACGGAGTGTTCCTGTTCTACACTTATAAAGTCTTAAACTGAGATGAAAATTACTTACTAAAAAGCATAGACTCCAGAAAACTACGCTATCCGCTAATGAAACGGTCTTCCACAATAAATGAACATCTATTCGGTATTTAATCCCAAGTTAGACTCCGAAAAACTAACGATTCCGCTAATGAAACGGTCTTCAGTTATTTACTGCTTCTATCCAACATCACCGTTGGTCTGGTGTTTTAGTGAGTGTGATGAGGTTCGAACTCACGACAACTTGATTAAAAGTCAATTGATGTTCCTACTGAGCTACACACTCATATATGCTCTGCACTTGCTCGAATACAGAGCATATCATCAATAAACAATTTTTAAGAGGTGTCCTTCAAGAACAAATATATAATAACATGTATATTTTAATTTGTCAATACTTTTTTGAAAAAAGTTTAAAGAAAATTCAATAGAATTTTTGCAAATTAAAAGGTATAGTTAATAAAGCCACTAGAGTTGTGACTTAGGTCTTTGACAATATTAAGCTACCCCAATATCACCTGACCTATTACAACAAAAAACCTACCTGATTTCTCAGATAGGTTCAATACAAAACAAATCTTAAATTCAATCAGTCAGATGATACAATATTCAAATAACGCAAACTAAGCAATTTGGTTTGAGAACTAAATTGCTTGTAGGTAATGTGTTATTCAAATTTGTCATCTTAACAACTGCTTGCATTAGATTTATCTTCCTTTCAATTTATTTTATTCATTATACCACAATTCTTATAAAATGTCAATACAATATTATAGAATCACTAGGTAAATTTCTCACAAATCTTGATGCGTTAGCTTTAGTATTTACAACAAAGAAACCTGAAGTCAAAGGTACATACAATGAGTTAGCTTTCGCAAAAACTGAAACAGCACTTTGAGTAATACCAGCTCGTTGTAATTGCTCCTTAAGATAAGAGTCCACAAAAATCAAAGAACTATTTTGTACTATATAATATCGCTGTAAATCTTTTTGTAAATATTTTGAACCTATTATATTCAGTAAACGATATTCACTTAAAGTTTTAACAAGTCCATTACAATTTGCAAATCTATAATTATCTAAATAACCACCTTGTTCATCATATTCCATCAAAGTCCATAAATTCTGTCTAAAATCAAAACCAATATAATAAGAATAAGTAGGCTTCAAATAAAATGAATAATCTGATGGTTTTAACATATGACTTAAATAAAAACTTAACTTATCTCTGTCAGCTATCATTACAGCACCATTAACTACCCCATTTATTTTATGTTTTTTGCTTAATTGCAGTATGTATTTTTCAGTATACCACTTAGCTGAAGCATCAGCTGTATTGACAAGTAACCATTTACCTACACTGTAATCTGCTATGTATCTCATTTTAGCTAAAAAACTCCTTCCATAATTTTAAACCTTTAGCCTTAATTCTTGATATATTTGCCTGAGAAGTGCTTAGCATTTCTGCTAATTCTGACTGAGAATAATTTACCTCACCAGTTTCTAAAAAGATTTTAGCTATAGTTTTTATACACTCATAAGTTGTAGCACAAACTCTAGGCTTAATATAATCTAAATACATATTTAAATCATACTCTAATATACTATTTGAAAAATCCTCCTTAGAGTCTGGGATTAATTCATACAAAGATGAGGCACTATCATCCTTACCTTTTACATCCATATCTAAACTTGTTACTCTAGGTATCTCCAAATCAGTAAAGCCTAAACTATCAAGCACTAAACTTAAATCTTCACTATTTTCTAAATCTAATCCATTATTGTATGCAATCATGTTTAACTTAGAAATTCTATCCCTAGTAGTTCTACCAACCTTCAAACCACTAAAATCATCTCCACATTCTCTTCTATATTGTCTTATACCATTATAAATATAATTAGTTGCAAAAGTAGAGAATGTAAAACCTTTAGACTTGTCAAATCTTTTTGCTGCTAAAATCAACCAATAACAGCCTTCCTGATAATACTCTTCATAAACATCTTTAGGTAATTTTCCAAATTTACGTACTATAAAATGAACTAAACGTAAATTATCTTCTATTAAATCATTTTTCATAATTTTAAAATCCTCGACACCTTTCCCCAAGTTAAATCAGTTTCATAATCAAATTTAATCCAAAATGTATCGCAAGCCATAACTCCATGATTAATTTGTTTTATTATGCTTAACGCTGAAAATTCTTTATTTCCTAATAACTCTCTTATATTTGCTCTATTACTTGGCAAGCAACGTCTTTCAAATAAATCAAATACATCCTCGACAGTTGCAGAACTACCCCAAGTACCAAATGGTAAATCCACTATTACACTTGTAAAATCTTCAACCTTAACTGTATAGTCTTTATATACAGTAATTGTTGAGCAAATAAAGTCTTCTTTCATGTAATTAAATCTCATTAATACTTTACCCATAATTTTCCATAAGTCTCCTTTAATCTACTTATTAAAATCATCTTAGCTCTTTCAAATTCTTCACATTTAAACTCTACGCACTTATTTTCTAAATTATTTAAAAAATTATCATAATCTATATAGAGTATTTCATTTTCTATAAGTGAAATCTGTTTATTAAAATCAGTGTAAAATGGCTTACAAGTCAATCTATCCAACATTTGATTATAAGTCAAGTCAATCGGAAATCTAAGTAAATCTGACATAAAACCTGCCCCATTATCTAAAACAGGTGCATCTACAAAATAACCTGTTTCATTTTCAATACCTATAAAAATATTATTTAAATGCCTATCAGTATTACAGATTATATAATCAAATGCTAATAAACGTTCTAAGTATCCCTGAAAATCTAGACCAGTTATATCCTCTATATTATAATTTATATAGTCAAAAGTATTAGACTCTACTCTTAATTTTTCATCGAAATCTGGTATATACAACTGAAGTAATCTATATACTGATATTAAACGAGTATTCCATTTTTCTGAATAACAACCAGTATAGGCTTTATTACCTTCAACTATTTTACATAAATTATAATCAACAAATAAACTATTTTTGATATATCTCTGAAACTCACTTGCTAACACCTCAGCTATACTTTCATAACCTTTTACATCAGCCTTTATATACATATTATCCTTAAACCATTTTAATTGCTCTCCATCCGAAGTAGATGATAAACTAAATCTATCTTTTAAACTAAAAGTAAACTGCTTCATAATAACCTCCTTAAATGATATAATATAAATAAAACAACTGTACTTTTACATTATAAAAAGAGTCAAGTGAATCCTAAAGATTACACTTGACTCTAACAATATTATTTCTTAGCATTATATGCACTATCTAATGCACTAGTCATCTCATTTGTATAGTTTCTACTATATATTGTATCAATTAAACCCTTACCCTTTTCATAAAGTTGCTCTAATCTATCAGATGCTCCTGAAATAGACATATCGAGATTATTTATATTATCAATTACTTTCTGAACATCTTCCCCGATAACTCTATCATTTCTATAATCGGCAACTGTATAACCATCAGAAAGAACTTCATTATCATCTCTACCTTCTAAGTAAGAATAATAACCCTGAGATGTTTCTTTTTTCTTATCACTATCTTTATAAGACTCATCATCCTCATTTCGTTCAAATTCTTTAGCTTCAAGACCATCTACAATACTCAACATACTATCTTTCCAAATCTGACCTGGATATGTTGCACCATAGAGATTACTTAAAGTCTTAGGTTGGTCATAGCCTACCCAAACTGATATAGTATAATAAGGTGTTGCTCCACATAACCAACCATCTTTACTATCATTTGTTGTACCTGTTTTAGCAAAAGCCTGAATATCAGAAGAACTACCCCATTTTAACTTTGATGCTGTTCCTCTAGTTAATACACCTTCAAGAATATCTACCATATCATCTGCTGCTTTATCAGTATAAATCTCTTTTGACTCATACTCTTCATAAATCTCTTTACCCTTATTATTCTTAATAGAACTAATACAAGTAGGCTCTCTAAAATCACCATGATTAGCTAAAGTAGCATAAGCACTAGCCATTTCTACAGTAGTTGCTCCATAAGTTAAACCACCAAGAGCAGAACTATCATAATAATCATCTTTGCAAATATTTGAAAACTGCATATCTGTTACAAATTCCATACCGTATTTAGGTGTAATCTTATCAAATACTTGCCAAGCTACTCCATTTTTTGAATTTTCTACAGCACTTCGTAATGTCATTGATGTACCACCTAACTTTTGTGCATCAACACCAGTCTTTTTAGCTGTAGTTACATCTATATTATGCACTATTGTATCTGGCGTATAATTATATTCACTCATCATAGCAGGTGTATAAACTGCAATAGGCTTAAATGTACTACCTGGCTGACGATAACTTTGATAAGCTCTATTGAAGCTATAGGTTTGTGACTCCATCTCTTGACTTCTGCCACCAACTACCCCTATTACTTTCCCAGTTGAGTTATCTATACAAGTAATTGCACCTTGTAACTCATATATACCAGTTTCTGCATTAACTGAATCATCAAAAGCTAAATGTTCATCAAGAACAGCTTGTAAGTTATTGCAAACCTCGGTATTTAATGTGGTATATACTTTATAACCACCTGTATATAACTTATGTCGCATTTCTGCATAAACTTCATTGTAATTAGTATGATAATCATTATATGCATCATCATCTTTAAATTCATACTCAAAATTGAAGCCATCAAGCTTCATTAAATACTTGATGGCACAATCAACTGCAAAAGTTGTTTCATAGTTATTAAAGGCTTGTGTAGGTCTTTCAATGGTTATTGGTTCTGCTTTAGCTTTTACCATCTCAGCCTGTGATATATAACCACATTCACACATATCTTCTAATATCTTATCTCTACGCTCTAAGGCATTATCTGGATTTTTGTATGGGTCATAATAACTAGGTCGATTAGGTATTGCACATAAATAAGCAATTTGTGAAAGACTTAAATCTTTTACATCTTTATTGAAATATGCCTTAGATGCTCCTGCTAAACCATATATTCCATTGGCATAACAGACATCATTGATATAAAACTCCATAATCTCTCGTTTTGAAAACTGTTTCGTAATAGCTCGTGAGATAAGTATCTCCTTAACCTTACGTTCAATACTTCTTTCGCTAGTAAGATATGTATTCTTTACTAATTGCTGAGTAATTGTTGAAGCACCACGTGCATCATCTCCAGACTTTATAGAACTTAACAATGCTGAAGCAATACCTTTAATATCATAACCCGGATTAGTCCAAAAAGACCTATCTTCAACTGCTACAAAAGCATCTATAGCATACTGTGGTATCTGATTATATGCTAAGTAAGACGTATCTGCATCCTCTTTAACTGTTGCTAACAACTCTCCATCTGCACCAAAAATCTGGCTAGACTCATTTATATTAAAGTCATCTTTGTTGATAGATGTAGCAACTCGTTCAGCATATTTATTCCATTCATCAAAAGTTGGATAAACTTTAAAAAATAAAACTACAGCTGCAATACCACCTAAAACTACCCCTGTTACTATTAAATTTCGTAAAAATACAAGAGCTATACGAATAATCTCAAGTGTAATTGCGAAAAATACCTCCATACCATATAGAAATCCATTTGGTCTAGGACTTTGATGAATAACCTTATAATATAATCTATGCCTTTTCTTTTGTTGTCTCCAACTTAGCTTATTTTTGTCCTTCTTTGACTTCTTTTCTCTTCTCATCTACTCAAACCTCTCCTTTAAAAACAAAAGTTTATAAACATTATATATTATATTTAAATAGAAGTCAAAAATAGCACCATCTTAAATAGATGATGCTAAAATATTATGCTACAACTAATACTGAGTTAAAAGCAATATGGTCTACCCCAATTTAGTTTCCACAATATTTACACTGCCTAATAGCTCTAACATTAACAAATCGTATATTTCTATTTTTAGAACTATTTATTAAATTTTTCAGTCGCTCTAAACTTCTTGGTAACTTTTGCATAATATGTTTCCTTAATGAAAAGGGAAGTAACTTATGCTACTTCCCTAATGTTGGTGACCATCGCATAACCAACTGGCTTTGTATATTCTTTTAGTCTCGTATAGTCATTACGCTTAACTAATACCTTTTACTCTGCACTACCGTTTTACTGACTATTTTTAGCGATGATTTTTATGCATTAACAGCATCTTTCAATGCTTTACCTGCCTTAAATTTAATAGACTTACTTGCTGAAATAGTAATCTTCTCCTTAGTCTTTGGATTAATACCAGCTCTCTCGGCTCTCTGAGATACTTCAAAAGTACCAAAACCAATAAGCTGTACCTTATCTCCTTTAGAAAGTGCATCAGAAACTACCCCTGTAAAGGCTTTTACTGCTTTCTCTGCGGATGCTACAGAAATACCTGCCTTATCTGCAACAGCCCCAACTAACTCTGTCTTATTCATGATAAAATCCTCCTTAAAATAAATTTGTAATAAGAACATTATATATTTTAAGGATTAAAAGATAACTTTTATTTTTCTAAACTGGTAAAAAATGCAAGCTATCTGACTCGAACAGATTACCTCTTGCTTATCAGGCAAGTGCTCTAACCAACTGAGCTAAGCTTGCATAAAAGGTACATTGAGCATTTTCCTTATAGGTGCGATTTTTCAATCACATTAGAGCCATTTTTTCGGGACTTCTTCACATACCAGTCAAAGACTGAGTCAGTTCACACAACCGTCTATTGTAACCCTATAAGATTATTAAAATGTACCTAACGACTCCAAAGGGATTCGAACCCTCGACCTCTACCGTGACAGGGTAGCGTTCTAACCAACTGAACTATAGAGCCAAAATATAATTCATTTTCTTTCTAAAATACAATTTTTTAAACAATCAGATTTTTTATTTCTATACTTACAATCTATACAACCTAAACTTCTACCAGTTCTATGAGAGTATTCTAAGAAATTTACTATCTCACAAGAATCTCCAAACCTTATTCTTAAAAAAGTAGAACAGACATTTCGTATTCCTACTACTACCCCTTCTCTGATTTCTTTGCAATCAAAACTAATGCTATTATTAGGTATTATATAATTTTTAATGCGTAGTGCAGTTTTTTGAGTAGCTTTTACAAAAACTCTACCATATACATTACCTAACTCATCAGTTACATTTATTAACTCTGCAAAAAATGAATCCCAGTATTCAGGTTCTTCACCACATTGATAAACTTTTTGCTTGGTTTCATTTATTAGCCTACCACTAAAAGTTCCAAAATATCTCATGTATTTCATTCTCCTTCTTTATAGGTAAAAATACAAATAGCACTGAGTGGACTTGAACCACCAACCTTTTGGGTATGAACCAACTGCTCTTGCCAACTAAGCTACAATGCTATATTAACGCAGTGCCTGAGATTCGAACTCAGATATCCTTTCGGAATGGTGGTTTTCAAGACCACTGCTGTACCAGTTGAGCCAACACTGCATATTAAATTAAACTAAGTTTTGTTACCAAATATGAAAAATATGAAATTAACTCTTTATGAAAAACTAATGCAATAATCACTAAGATTATAAATGCTATTACAAAACTAATAGTTATTCTTTCACTCTCAACTTCATAAGGTGACTTCATTAAAATTAACCTCCATATTATAATTTGAACGCAGTGTAAGGGACTCGAACCCCTGCATCCGTTAAGATGACTACAGATTAGCAATCTGATGCTTTACCTACTCAGCCAACACTGCATATTAGAGTGCTCTCGGAAAGTTTTGAGCTTTCGACACCTTGAGCTTCAATCAAGTGCTCTACCTCTGAGCTACGAGAGCATGATAAATTCTAATTTAGTCTTAAAATCGCTAAACATATTTACCACTTCCTTTCTCAATAATTAAATGAGCGACTCATGTGGGATTTGAACCCACCTTATGCTTGCGTGACAGGCAAGTGCCATAACCTACTAGGCGAATGAGCCATAAAAATATAAGTCGGGGTGGTAGGAGTCGAACCTACGGTGTTTCTAATGTGGCAGATTTACAGTCTGTTGCCATCGCCTCTAGGCTTACACCCCGATATTAAACATTTGAAATTGAATTCAAACACACATGCATATTATATCCAAGCAAAATAGACGGTGAGGGATTCGAACCCTCGAATATTAGATAGAAAGTCTAATGACTTAAACCACTTGTCAAACCGCCCATATTAACCTAAATTTTTACACAAATCTCTAGTACGCTTATCGTCTGCTATAAAATTCCAACAAACATAAGCTAAATCTATCTTACTAGAAGAACTCATAGGCTGAATATCAAACAAAGCTTTATAAAATGATTGTAACTGACCTTTACTATATTTTGCAACTAACTCCTCAACAGAAAGACCATTTAATTCGTTATACACATCATCTCTATTCACAAGATATCCTCCAAATGTAATTATTTAAGTCCCCTGTCCTTTGGAACAATCATATAATACCATAGCCAAAATGATTTGTCAACACTTTTTCAAAAGAAATTTATATTTATTTTTACAACTAAAAATGGGTAACCTTAACTAAGCCTATCACTGTAGACCTAAAATATAATATTCATCTGAATCACTTGAATCATCACTACTCATACACAATTCCTCCTGAGCAATAAAATAAGCCATCTTGAGGAACTAACCTCAAAATGGCTTTATAAACTAAGTCAAATGAAATTTAGCTACTCTCAAATCTTTATGCACTACAATAAGCCTCGATAATATAACTATCGAAGCTAAAAGAATCATATTCTGAATGCATAAGATTTAAGTTTTGCATAATTCTTCATTTTTCCTTTCACTTTATTTTATATAATTATACCACGAAACTTAATAAAAGTCAAGAAATTTCTCCTGCTTTAAAATTATAAACTGGTTTAATTATATCTATAATATCAACTGTATCTTTTACATTCTCCATAATTTCCTCGATAGGCTTATATACCATAGGGCTCTCATCAATCGTACCCCTATTAACTGAGGTGGTATAAATACCTTTCATACTTTCCTGATATTCAGTCATAGATACAGTATCTTTAGCTTTACTACGAGATAGGATACGACCTGCTCCATGTGGTGCAGAATAATTCCAATCTGAATTACCTTTACCAATGCAAATCAAAGAACCATCACGCATATTCATAGGAATAATAACTTTTTCGCCTAATTGTGCAGATATTGAACCTTTTCTTAAAATCATATTATCAACATCAATATAATTATGAATAGTATCAAAGCTTTCCAACTCTGTTAACTTTGCATATTTCAAAATCTGCTTTGCTATAGTCTCACGATTGATTTTTGCGTGTTCCTGTGCAAGTTTCATATCATGAAGATAATCCTGCATTGCCTGACCTTCTAAGTAAGCAAGTTCAAAAGGAACAGTAACATGAGTTGCTTTATAATCGCTACGCAATTTAGTAAGTGCCTTACTGATTTCCTTCTTTCTACCTGATTTTGTATACTCATCTACAAGTTCTCTTGATAACTCTTGTATAGTCTTACCATTATGCTCCTTTAACTTAAGATTCTCGTAAGCTAAATTCTGATAATAATCACATACCTCTATGCCGAGATGTCTTGAACCTGTATGAATTACAAGCCAATAATCGCCATTTTTATCAATATCTACCTCAATAAAATGATTTCCTCCTCCAAGAGTACCAAGTGACTTGAAAGCTTTATCTACATTTATTGGTGCTAAAATATCAGCTATCCCTGATGTTGCTATTGCTTCTTCATGTATCTCAAAACCTGCTGGAACATATTTACGAATAACACTATCAAGGTTAGGTAAATCTAAATTCTTCTCAGCGAGTTTAATGGCTCTCATACCGCAACCTATATCTACCCCAACTAGATTAGGAACTATCTTATCTGTGATTGTCATTGTAGTACCTATCACACATCCTTTTCCTGCATGAGTGTCTGGCATAATTCTAATCTGACTATCAAAAACAAACTCCTGATTAAGCAAATTTGTTAACTGACTTATAGTTTCACTATCAATATTATCTGTAAATACCTTACAACTATTATATTTTCCTTTTAACTCTAACATAAAACCTCCTATCTTCTTAATACTGCACATAAAGTCTCAATATATTTCATAGCCTTACAGCTATCAACATCATTAGTAGAGAATAACTCCTTAACTATTCCATTTGTAACCTTATACATAGTATATGTCGGTGCATCAAATACAAAATGTTCCATACTATGCTTCTCAAAATTAGGTGCTTTACCATTTAAAATAGAACTAAGATAAGTCTTCTTTCCATCACAAATTGAAATAGCTGTAGTATCTTCATCTACCCCAGAATCTTTGTAATTAAACCTAAACTCTTCTGAGTAATCTAAGATATTAGACTTATCAAACTTTCTAGCCATTATTACAGTACCATCTTTACATATAATAAATAACTTATGGCTATAACCCCAACCTCCACCAATTACTGTAAATGCATACTCCATACAGGCGTCTACCATGGTTGCACTCATAATAATAATTCCTCCTTTAATTTAGCAATCTCTTGTTCATGCCAAGCAATCTGTTCCTTAATAAGGTTATTATAGAATTCTTTGCATTCCTCTTCACTAAAAGTAAAATATCTTGAATAGATAGTTACAGCTTTACTCCAAGCTAAGTCCTTACCATTTTTCTTATATGGTACAAAAGCTCTAATATCTGCATAACCTCTACTTCGTCTAAATTCATCTCGACTTTTAGTATTCTCTGCAACTAGTCTACCCCTGATTGGTTTGGAATAATTACTTCTACCTTCTTTATCATTAGTAGGTTTATAAGCACAAGCCCAAACCTCATCATCTAATCTAAAGTTGTTATTAATGTCTGCATAAGAAATCATCATAATGCTTTCCTCCACTTATCTACATGGTTTCCAACCATACCTCTCTGCTAAAATCTGCCATTCTGGTTTTCGTGACATAATACATTCGTTACAATAATCGATTAACTTATTTTTTATGTAGCTCTTCTCATTCATGCACTCAACACTAGATATAGGTAATTTTCTTTCTCTGAATGTCTCTGCATCTAAAAGAACACATCTCCACTGCTCAATATAGTCTCTTAATTTTCTATCTTCTGTAGAGTAATATAACTTAACTAAGTTATTTATCTTACTCTTCAAACTTGAAGTTTTATCTAATTCCATTAAAACTTTATTGTATATATCCATATGTTTACCTCCATATTGACACTCCCCAGAGCTAAAGCTCAGGGGATTCCTATTTCTACCTCTTTTGCTTAACTATATTGTTAAGTCTTACTTAGAGTCCATAGGCGTTAAGTTTGGGTGTGTCCCACCCTACTTTTGTTTATTTTATGAAGCTAACATTCTTAGACCTTCATCTAAAATATTTTTGGCTGCATTAACATCTCTATCATGTTTATCACCACAATTAGGACATATCCAATCTCTTACATTTAAGTCTTTTGTATTTGAATATTGATAACCACAACAGTTACATAGTTGACTAGATGGATAAAACTTATCTATTTTAATAATTCTTTTACCATACCAATCAGCTTTGTATTCCAACTCTCTTATAAATTCAGACCAGCTAACATCAGCTATATTTCTAGCTAATTTGTGATTTTTAATCATATTCTTTACTTGTAAATCTTCAATAAAAATAATATCGTTTTCTAGTATTAACTTTGAAGATAACTTATGAGTAAAATCTCGTCTTTGATTTGTTATATGTGCTTGTAAGTTAGCAACCTTAATCCTTGCTTTATTACGATTATTACTATCCCTTTGTTTTCGAGATAATTGTCTTTGTAATCTGGCAAGTTTTTTGAGTGACTTATGTAAATATTTGGGATTTTTATACTTATTTCCATCAGAAGTTATACAAAAATCTTTAATACCTAAATCTAAACCTATAATCTTATCTGTTTTTGGTAGATTACCAAGCTCTATTTCACAACAAAGACTTACATAATAATGACCATTAGATTCTTGACTTACAGTTGCATTGAGTATTCTTCCATTAGGTCTTAATTTCTGTTTTGTTTTTAACCAACCAATTTTAGGTAGCTTAATTTTCTTATCCAAATATTTAATACTTGCAACTTGTCTACTTTTATATGAATAATTATTTGTTTTCTTAGACTTAAATTTGGGAAAACCTGTCTTTTTATCTCTAAAGAAATTCTTATATGCTGTATCAAGGTCTTTAAGTGATGACTGTAAAGCAGTAGCATCAACTTCTTTTAACCATTCATATTCTTTCTTTAAATTAGGCAAATCATTAGAACAAGCATAGTAATTAAGAGTTTCTTTAAATCTTTCTATTCTTATTGATAAATAATGGTTATACACAAATCTACAACAACCAAATGTTTTAGCTAATAATTCTTTTTGTGCTTTATTAGGATAAACACGCAACTTGTAAGCTATCTGCATTTTACAATCACCTCACTTTCACAAACCAAACTTAGGTTTGGCAAAGTTTGTTTTACCCACGAACCTAAAGGTTCGGAGTTATCTCTTTATCATTATATAATTATATTAACAACTAACACAGATAATGAAAATAATAACATAATTAAACCTCCTAATCTACTTTAATATTTTTCATATCTCTAGACAAATGTTTAAGACTAGATTTTTTCTTAACTACCCCTAAATTACTTGCATATAAAATCATACTATCTGACTCTTCAGCCTTTTTACTATCTAAAGCTAATCTAAGAGCTAAATCAACATCAAAATTTTCCATAAGATATCCTCCTTATGTTATTATTATAACACAAACTGCTATAAAAGTCAATAGTATCTATACGTCTAAAACAATTTCTACACAACTTAAAGGAATCTTATCTACAAGGTATACATTATCTTCAGATTTATAAATGTGATGTCCAGTACTTAGTAATGAATAAGTATCAATAACAAGTACAACTGAATCACCTTTATGTCTTTTAGCAATTCGTATAGCATCTTCTTTACTTGCAGACATATGAACTTGAGCTCTCGACATAGGCAATATAGCTTGACTTTTTACAATCTTATTATAATTTTCAATAGAAGTTCCGTGATATAATGGAATTGGCTCTGTAACCTCATTCTGATACTTAATACCTTTTACAGAATGACCATGAAAAGCTCTAATCTGAGATAAATCGCTAGAAAATTCATATCTTGTATCATTCTGCACAATAGATATTAACTCATCTCTTGTAAAATCAGAATTCTCTATCAAGTCTTTAACTGATAACCAACCATACTCATCGAGTTTACTATTAACTTCTTCCGGTTTATGCCTTAGAATATATGATAAATATTTACTTCTTTTCTCCATATCTTTATTCATTTCTTTTCCATCTCCTTTTTTAATTCTTGAGCTAAAAGAGCATTTCTATCTCTTTTATAAGCATCTCTCTTAGCTGTTGCAAGTAATCTACCTTGCTTAGAAAAAATTAACTTATTAATCTCTTCATATTCTTTATCCAATTTACAACCAACTAATAACTTATTATTATTTGTTGGTACATAACGTACAATTACAGCATTTATTGTATATAATCTTGAAACATACTCACCACTTATATTGCTTTTAGTCTCCTCATAAAATTGTATATTTAATTTCGAGCCTAGCTCAACTGGTAATTCTGTGCTACATAATAAACCTACCCCTGATGGACTTAAATCTCGTAATAAAACATCTTTTGCTACTCTTGAATCATCAAATTTACAAAGTGCATCATAGCCTAACCATTGTCTATACTCACCACGTCTATTAAATGTATCTACATCATCGTCACATAAAACAATATGGCAACTACCTGTATCTGGTAACTTAAGTTTCAGTATTTTTACATCGTTCCATGAATATGGCTTATCATCTATCAAAGCAGTTAATGTACACTTTACTCTCACACTAAGAAAATTTATTACTGCCTTTCCTTCAGTAATTAAATCTAATACACAAAATACTTCTTTATTTAGACTTTGTACTGCCTTTTCTATAAATAATCTATCCTCTAGAGATACAGATAAAACTTCACTCTCCATTCTTACACTTTTTTCATAATCTGTAGCATTTATTGTAACTATTGTTCCAACATCTAAATTATTTAATCTCAAGAGTATCCCTCCTTTTTACAGTTTAAAGGTCACTTAGAAATCTCTAAGTGACCTAAAAAATGTACTGTAAATTGCAAATGCACAAAGGAGAAAACAATATGTACAGTACACTAACTGGGCTTGTCAGATTCGAACTGACGAATGCAGGAATCAAAATCCTGTGCCTTACCGCTTGGCGAAAGCCCAATATTTCAAGTAATCTCCTAAATCCTTCGATGCCTAAGTATAATTCCATCAAGTCAACCACTCAATGGTACTACATCATTAACTCTTGATTACTACTATGAAAATCTGTACTTTTAGTTTAGGATACCTACTCATACAATGCACTTTCTCATATTACAAAATGTAATAAACTGTGAAAACATATCAACTTATCTAAGATGCTTAGATGCTAATATTAAATGCAGTGCTATACCATTGTTTCATCCAACTTTCATAGTCAGAGTTTTATTAACTTTTCCTAATAAGTTAATCATTTCAGAATATTGTATAAAGATTTTGGTGTTGTTAAAATACTAAAACCTTCAGTCATCTTTGGTGTATTTATGTAAGCTAAAACTTTCATAATAAAGATATTATATCTACCAACATGATGCTGTCTCAACTTACTTTTATCCTGCTTAACACAAGTTTTAAACCTTGTATTAAAAACTACCCCTATCACTTTCAAGTGATGTCTGTGCATATATAATTTACTAAATAGTCTACTTCGTCTAAATCTAGTTAAATTACAAGCATCATATATAACATTTTTACCATCCTTAAGTGCATCTAATACTAACTCGTCTACCGTATTAAAAGTACTAAAAGGCTTACTTAAAAAATTAATTTTTCCATCTCTACTTAACCTGTAATCATCTGAAGAAACAACAACCCAATCTTGAAACTTCTTCAAAAACTGTTTAGTAAAATATGTTTTCCCACTCCCTGAACAACCTATCAAGATAATAAGTTTCATAAACTACCCCCATGCTACTGGTATTTCATTTGGATATTTCTTCCCTTTGCTTATATAATCTTTATAATCAACAACTATATTCCAAGTAGCCTTAACTATATCACTATCCATAGTATAATTAATGTAAGAGCCATCTAACTTAGCCATTACATGTGCCTTTATACCATTTATGTCATTATATGCATCTGCTTCTAATATACCATTTTTACAATGAATATTTGACATTAATACCATGATTAACAACCTCCTAAAAATAATGGACTCTGAGGGACTCGAACCCACGCACTTTCGGTTATGAGCCGACTGCTGTAACCAACTCAGCTAAGAGTCCAAAATATAAAAACTTAGAATTAATACCAAACTACACTTGTCTTATTAGGGAACTTTTCTCCATTGTATCTGCCAATTAAATTCCAAGTAGCCTTAACTATATCCCAATCTACACTACTATGAAAACTACCATCTAATCTTGCTACAATGTCTTCCTTATTATTCGTTTCTAAATTAGTGGCTGTTGGAGTCAAAACTCCATCTTTAACACAAATATTTTCAAAATCTACCATATTTGCAACCTCCGTTCAATAAAAATATTATACCACAAAACTTATAAAAAGTCAAGAGTATATTATTGAAAAGGTATAGTTTCTTTCATCATATTTATATCTAAAATCTTTAAAAGATTACTTGTATAATCATCATATTCTTTTAAACAATGTTCTTTCAAACAACCATTCATCTTACGTACTCCATCTATGTAAAGAATGCAACCAAACCTAAAAGTGCTATTATATTCAATATGACTAGCTAAATTTTCATCTGATACTACATTCACTACATAATCCTTATTTGGGTAAATTCTTAAAGACACATGATTTTTCAACTTATTTACTCCTTCTTTATGCATCATTTTCACTATCAGTTAAAATCAGTGGATAATCATCAAAATTTTCTTCTGGATGACTTTTCATATAGTACTCAGCTTCTTTTGGTGTACTAAACCCATGAATTTCTTTATGCTCATTGCTATTGTAATAATCTATCCTATACATATTTACTCCTTTTGCTAAAAAATAATGGTAAAAATTTACACTCGTTGAGAACTTTGTACTACCCCTTTAACCTTTAAGATTTTAAAAGTTAATAGTAATATAAAAACTTTAAAATGTGCTTGAAATAATAAGTAAATCATATAGTTAAAATGTAAATCATTCACAAAAATATACTCAAAATTGGTACTTAATATTTACTAAAACATCGAGTAAATTTATAGTTTATAAGATTCTTAATTTTGAACCTAAAAACTTAAAATTCATTATTTGAAATACTTAGACTTATTTTTTCTCAACTGTTGCTTGCAACATTGATATAATTCAAAAGATATACTCCTTAACTGATGGTTAATGAATCTTGATAACTTAGAACGTGAAATACCAGTATTTCTTTCAACTATTCGTAAACTATAAGCATTATCAATTAAAAATATGCAAGCATCTAATAAAGTTATTACATTCCCATTCAACTCCCAAACAGCTACCCCATCTAATTGGTAATTATTATAATAATCATTCATTTTTAAAAGCACCTTCTAATATAGCAATTATAATAAATCCAATACATATAATCAATATTGAACCACAATATAGCACTGGAAGATTATACATAGTACTTATAAGCATATTCTCAGATAAACCAACTTTATTATTATACATATACAAATCAATAGGTTTATTTTTATCTACTCCAGAGATTTTATAACTACTATCTACAGAAAATTGATAAGATATATTATCATATGAAACCTTAAATACTTTTGCACTAGGTAATTCATTATACTCAGTAACTATACCTTGCACTTTTTTCACTTTACTACTATCAAAAGAATTAGGCAAACTACTTATGAACCTTATATAAAAGAAACAAGTAATTATAGTAATTGCACAAACTAAACAACGTTTAAAAATTTTCATAAAAATACCTCCGTTATTCAAACTTATAATAAATAACAGAGGTACAACAATTAATCATATATGAAAGTATATCCGTATGCAAAACCCATTCTAGTAAGAGTATCAATCTCACCTTGAATATGGTCTGCTGTTGCATAACCTTTAGCCTCCATCTTATTCTGAGTTAACTCAAATGTATTTCTACTATACGATACTGCCTTAACATACCCCTTTGGAATTCCTCCTTGGTATGCAATAATATGAGCTTTTTCCTTCTTTGCCATTATAATTTACCTCCTGAATAATAATTAGAACCACTTATGCTTAACTTTTATATTATAATTACCAATTTTTAAGCCTAAGTCTTTTGCATTAACTAAATCGGACTTTGTTAAAGTTTCTTTAGTTCCATCTTCAAGGTCTATAACCTCAAAATAAGCACCATCATGTTTTATCACATAATATTGTAATATTATATCACTGAGTAAGAAACATCTCTCAAATTCACGAATGAAAATTTCTGATACAGCTGAATCATATCTATCAAAACATTCTGCACTTCTTTCATTGATAGTGTAAAGTATAGCATTTATATCTGCTCTACTGTACCCCTCAAGAGCATGTTTCATTTTACTCAAAGCAACTTGACTTGAATATAAAAAATTTATCATATGCTGAATATCATCATATTCATAAAAACGTTTCTTCTCAATGTAATACATAATAATCTCCTATCTATTGTATACTCCTTTAGGGTCATATCTCTTTAACTGTTGAGTTGTTTCCTGCATTGTATCTAAGTTTACAGTATGTTTTATAGTATAATGTGGATTTCCAAGATATGCAGGATAAGAAACATTATATACTAATAAATTCTTATTAAGTTTATACTCGACAATACCATATCTTTCACACCATTGTATAGCTCTTTGCTCATATATAGACATCACTCAGCCTCCTTTATTGACTCTAAATCAATATCTAAATCTGAAGTATCTACCCCTTGTTCTTCTAAGGAGTTTTTAATACTATTCTCAGCTTCAGATACTTTTTCTTTATCACTAAAATCAAGATTATCTAAGTCAATACCTAAACTGTCTAAACTCGAATACACATAACTTTTTAAGTCATCTGCACTAGTACCTTGAGGTAAATCGACTGAATCAAGTAACTTATCTACATATACTTTAGCACTTGAAGTATTTAATACAACAGATTTACCATTATCGTCAGTATATACAACTTTATCTGATACCTCACTGGAATCAAATGTAAGCTTTGCTGTGCCATATGGTGTTGAAACTGAACAACCTGTTAGCATTAAACAAGCTAATAAAACAAAACAATTTCTCTTCATTAGTATCTACCCCTCTTGGCTTCTGTTATTGTCCAACCTTGATATTGACTAAAATATACAAGTACATCATCTAAAGTAACATCTAGCTGAGTTGACTTTGAGCTGCCTGAATCTAAAGTGAAATTATTTACATCTTTTCGGTAGAAATTTACACATCGATTATGTACAAAAGTCATCTCTCCTCCTGTGGGCTTAGACTTTAATCTAATACCAAAGTCTATATAAAAAGGCATAGTACTTACTGCTAAATGCAAATCATTATGCATTAAAAGAGAAACAATTTCTTTTGGAGTTTTAACTGGACAAATACCCTCATCACCTACCCCATTTATGTCTATCGTTTTTGCTATTTCCTTCAATTCATCTGCTGAATAAGTTTCTTCAACATTATCACTAGTATCTACTACACAAAAATGATTACTATCTATTCGTTTTGATATATAAAACATAAAATCCTCCTTATTTTGTGACATTATAATAATGAAATTTTGATGCCTTATCTCGCTCAAAAACACATAAACTCAAAGGCACTGCTCCGTCAAATTCATCTGAAGATGAAATATATGAATTCTTTTCGCCACATATCTTTTCCTCTACCTTAAAGCCTAGCCATTTTCCTGCTTTAACTGCTGCCTCTTTTGGTGAATTGGCTGTAAATTGTAAAGGTCTACCTGCAGACATTCCTTGTCTCCAATTTACTACATAATCCTTCGACATTAAAAAACCTCCTCTATCATTGCTTAATATAACTTAATACTTTATCACATTTATGCTTATTCCATATCCTGTTATTTTATTACTGCTATTTCTAAACTTAGAAATATAAAACGCTTGTATCATAATTCTGTCCCTTAATCAATAATACCTACTCTTTTACGACAAGTAGGTCCGACTCCACATCTTAAACTCTTTGCATCAGTAAGTTTTCTACCACATACACTACATTTACCATGATGATAAATATGCACAACACTAGGTAAATTATTTGAGTGTTTCAATACCCATACAAGACCATTAATTGATTTTTGATTATAATCTTCAATACCTTTAGCACCAATATTAAATGATAAATCTCGTTTGAGATACCCCTGATACTTTAAATTTTTACCGTCTAGCTCAACTCCACTATTTGTTTTATCTAACTCAGCAGATACATACCAAACTTGTGTATTAGATGGTTCAGAATCCTTTGGTATAGTTATTCTATACTTATATTGCTGTTCCTTAGTTTTATCTGTACCTTCTTGTAATATTGTAAAGTCAGCTTTACCACCCAATATAAACTCTTTGATATTTTCAGTTATTTCATAAGTATTAAGCATATCTAAATACCCTATCTTTTATCATATTTCTTATACCATTTACGCTCGAATAAAAATATCTAGTGCCTTTCCAGTCTGTTGTAAAATTTGAAACAGGACTACTAGATGGGTATATAATACCTTTATGACATCTAGGACATCTTGCTGGCTTATTATTCGATAAAAGAGAATCACAATTACTACAATAATAATGATTTCTAGCCTGCTCATCTTCTGGCAAACGACAAAATCTAGTAATTGGTGGTTTTGCTCCTGTTAATCTTGCTTTCTCAGTATCTGAAAGTTCATAAATTACAAATTTAAACTTAAATTCTCTTGCACTTACAGCTGCAATACCTACACCTTTTATTACTAAATCTGGATTCTTAATCATAATTTGTTTTAAATCCTCTTTAGTGTACTCTTCTACTGCACTATCTGTTGTATCTGTTACATAAATACTATCTCCTAAAATATTACTCACAAAAAACATATAAATCCTCCTTACTGTATTACATTACCTGGTAAGCTTTTACCAGTTCTTTTCTCTGTTAGTTTGATAACTACCCCAGAAATTCTTCTTTTATCATTCCAACGACTAGTTATCTCTTTATCGTAAGTTGCACCTATACTGCAAGATGGGCAATCCTTGACATTTTCAGAAACGTAAAGAATATCGTGTAATAATTTCAAACAATAAGTGCTACTCTCTGCAAATACAAATGAAGAATAACCCTTACTTTTTAGAATCTGTAAACCCAATAAGATGTCCTGCTCAGTATAATCACAACCGCCTGTTACAGTTAATATTGGAGTTTGCAATTGATTAAACTCTTTAAAATCTCTCAGACTAGCATGTACTTGTAGCATATCTTTAATCATTTTTGGCTGTCTAAAATATTCAGTCTTACTCTGTAAAATATCTTTTGTAAAAGATGCAAAATTTGCCATGTTAAAAGCCTCCTGAATCCTTTAATCTTTTTGTTAAAGTAGTAACTCTATGTGGGTCATTATTATTAAAGTCTAAATCAAATTCATCATTACTGTATAAAAACTGTGCTGAAAGACCAAAATAACCATCTACACCTGAATCATCGAAAAACATAAAAATTTCTTTACCATCTTTGAACTGTGAACCTAAATATAGAGTTTGTTTATAATCCAAGCCACTGGATACCTTAACTCTTATAGGTGTACCAATAGTTGTAGTTAATAATTTAGCACTAACATCAGAATAAGCACTAAAATATATTTTACCTAAATAATGAAAAATACCATGTATTTTAAATCCATGTTTCTCAATACTTAAAATATCATATTTACTGAATTTATCAACTGCATTATCAGTTGTATCTTTTACCCAGACATATCTTTCATTTATTTTTGTGATGTAGTACATAAAATCACCTCCTCAACTAATGCACACCAATATTAGACCAATTTAAGCACCAATTAATAGAAAAACCTAAAGACCTTATAGAAATATACTCTCCATCAATCCTATGAATTGTAGCCTTTTTTAACTCCATAAAAGACTTATAACCAGAGGTTAGTATATCTAATTCATTTAAACAAGCTAAATATAATTGATGCTTATCGACTTGATGCCCTTTAAAGTATGTACAAACATAAAATTTATCTCTTATGCTTGGAGTAGTCAAATAAGCAGTCATAAATGTAGCTCTATCTGCATTAGGTATATTATACTTCCTAATAGCATATTCAGCCAAGTATGATGAACCTTCAGTAAAAATATTTTTATCAGTATAGTGTAAGAATCTAAATCTGCCATTATCGAAACCTCTAATCTGTAAGTTATTAGTTTCAACAAGTTTAAGTAATTCTCTCTCCTGAATCTTTTCAGCTATCCCATCTTCTGTATCTATTACTATTAATTCACCTTGATTTGTACCATAATCATCTACAAAAAGCATACTAACTCTCCTGTAATTTATTTCTTAACATTTTAATATTAGCAACATTCATAAATCCAGTATCCTTACTACCAAAATCTGTATTACTTGAAAACTGTTCACAAGTCTCAATTAAACGTTTTGTGTGTTCTCTACCTACTGCTTTTATTGAATCATTTTCATCAAATACATTATTATACAAATTAAAAAACTCTTTTACTGTTAACATAATATCACTCCTTTTCCTTTAATATATGTTATATTAAATGTATACTGATTAAATAAAATAATATCTCCTGTATAACGCTCATATAATAATAGGTAAACTTCATCTGAAACAATATTAAAACTTTCATTTATATTTTGTCGTTTTAATAATTGTTTAATAAGAAATCCAGAACAAGATGGATAACTTTTAAAATTACAAGGAGTCTCAATTACTTGAGCTATACACTCATAAGAATCATTAATTCGCATTATAAGAGGAAAGCCACCCTTTAAAAATAATACAATCACAAAGTAATTTGAAACTTCATTATACTTAAAAATTCGACATCTAGAATTGTAGTCTACCCCTGAAAACTGTGAGTTATGAACTACTGTATAATTTGAATACTTCTGAAAATAATCCATAAGTTCATCTTCACTACAACCTCTATTTAACTTTCGCCATAAACAATAATTACAATTATTATTCATTTTAGCTGTTACAAAACGTTTAGCTTCTTGCCAAGTTAAAATCTGTATACCTTGATTTTTATAACATTGTATATCTTGTTGTGTAACTAATTCAATAACACCATCATCAGAATCAGCTACAGCAATTCTTCCATCATCACAATAATGGTCTATATAAAACATATAAAGCCTCCTATCCTAAGTTAAATCCTGTTAAATCAGCTCTCCAATTTAACTGCAATAACTTATATGCATCATCATACATACATGCATTTGGGTCATTCGGTGCATCTATTAATCTTTTTACTTTTTTATTGGACTTTGTTCTATCCATACATGAATAATATTCGTTAAAATTATTACGCATCAAAATGCTTGCATTGCCAACAAAATACCAACAGAAATTACCTATGCTATCTCTACCTAAATATAAATATAAAGACCTCCATAAGCTACCACTATAATACAACTCACCTGGAACTAAATCTTTAGCTTTAATAAAAGGTGTATCTATCTTAGTAGGTTTATCACTAAAAGTAATAACTGGTAAATCTGTGTTTAGAACTTTATTCTTTGTATACCAAGCAGGTAACTCTTTAACATAGTTCACATATCCAAATTCTGCATATAGCTTAGGCATTCCTTTTAAAACTAAAATTTGATTATAATCACATTTTTGATGCATTATAGACTCGCATAAAGAAATAAGTGCATTAACTTGTAAATTATAATGTGCTAAAGTTATGCATCTATATCTGCCTGCATCTTCAAATAATACACTAGCTAAATTATAGAAAACAAATCTATCAAAGTTATCTTTACCTATATAAAGAAGTAAAATGCCCTCTTTTTTAATATAAACATACCCTACTTTTAAGTCTTTCTTATTTAGAAAAATATCATCTTGTAATATAATCTGATTCATAAGATGCCCTCCATAAAATAATGCTAATTATAATAATACTAAATCAAATATACATGTAAAAAATTTATAAAAAAGTAAATCGTAACTTATATAAAAAAGCACCAAGTCATTAACAACTTGATGCTTGATTAACTCCATGTAAATCTAATAAAGTTATAATTGTATTATTTTCAAAAATAAACCCCTTTAATAAGTCTCTATCTACCCCAAATACATTACTTGACTTTATACTATTTAAATCTATAGTATAAATACCTATAACCTCATCAACAATATAAGCTATAAGTCTATTATTATAAGAAGTTAATAAAAACTTTTGTGCACTTGACCATTTAGACCTTATTTTAAATAATGTATTACTCAAATCGATACAAATATAACAAGACTCACGAACATAAGTCATACCTGCTACACAATCGCTTGAATTAGGTACTGGTGTTAATTTCTGTCTTACTATAACTTCATCTACATACTTAGTATCTAACCCATAGTAATTATTATTTATTGTGAAAACTAAAATCTGCATATAACTACCTCAAAGGCTCCCCAAATTTCTTTTTAAGAGCTACTTTCATATCATACATTCTATCATCAGCCTGTTTCTGTAAAGCATCAAAATTACAACCTTGCTGTCCATGTGCTACCCCGTAAGAAAGCACACATTTGAAGCCATCTGAATCTCGATTTAACTGCCCTACAGCAGGATACCACTGGTCTATAAGCTTTTTCATATAGTCAACACTCTTATTTAGAACTACAATCATAAACTCATCTCCACCCATTCTGTAAACATCACCATAATTATTCCAGAAATTAAGCTTAAATGATGCTGACTTTAATAAAGCATCGCCAGCTTCATGTCCAAATTCATCATTCATTCGCTTTAAGTTATTCACATCTATAAAGATAATAGTAACTGACTTTGAACATTCATACATATTCTTCATATTATCTAAATGTACTCTATTATAACAACCTGTTAAACCATCATGCTCCGACTTGTAAGATGCACTATTTACACGATTAATTCTTTCAGTTATAATATCTAATAGATATTTAAACTTATTAGTTATAGACTGTAGCTCTTTACTACCGTTAGAATCTAAACCATCAAGTTTAGAAAAATCAATAACATCCTTATCGAAATCAATAACATTTAAAGCATTATAAAGTTTTTCAAGTGGACTCAGTACTCTTGTATATAATAAAAACCCTAATACTCCACAAATCTCTAATATAATACAAAAAACTACTGGCATGGTTAATACACCTAAACTATCAAATATACTAACTACAAGCATATTAACAATACCTACCCCTATTAATACTAAAATTTCCTTTACAATTAACATTTATTATCCTCTCTTTTTAATAATTTTAATTCCTGACTACATAATTCTATACGCTTATATACAGAATTTATTTTTTCATCTAAAAAACTAGACTCAAAAGCATATTCCTCCTCAGATAAATCACTTAAACTATTCAGTAAATCTTTTTGCTCATTTAAATAATTAAGTGTTCGCTTAAATGATTTAATGGTAGTCTCTTTACTTTTAATTCGTTCTAACCTTTTTTGCTCCTTCTTACTTAACATCTTTTTAAAAATCAATTAAATCACCAACTAGAAATATCTCATTACTGTACTCGTTGTTACTACTCGCTTATCCGTTAATACTATTGTTGCCTTACTTCCTATAATAGCACTTAGGCTTGTATACTGAACTGGATTTTTAAATTTTCCACCACTAAATAATTTATTTACACTATCAACATAATAAACTGTTCCACTATTCGTTATGAACCCACACATAACTATACCTCCTAAAGACTTATATGTATATTAAATAAAAATTTACTTTTCATAGTACTTACTTAAGTACTTATCAGCTGAACCTAAAACAGAGTTCATAATAATCCTTGCTGGCTTTCGATTAGTAGAATAATAACCTACTAAAGTAGCGCTATCTACAAATCCATACAAATGCTCTACAGCACTAAATGGTATATACAAGGTCTGGAATATAGTTCTAAAAATCCAACCATTAGAATATCTCTCATTTCTGCAACCTGTAAAAATCAAAGGAACTTTAAAGACTGAAATGCTATGATGAGTACCCCTGCCTTTTCCGTTAACTAAGCAAGCTACATCAATCATTAAGTCACCATCTTCAAAACATATCTCCGAAAAGCATAAAGGATATATAGCATTATCAAAATATGAAATCCCTTCCCTATCAGCATAATCTAAATATTTATCAAACTGCTCATTACACAAGCACCCATCTTTATTACCCTCAGTCATTGTTATTAAATCTACTCGCTGAGTTTTAAAATTCCAAAAAACTGTACCAGTACTTGTCAATCTTGTTGTAAAAATATTTCCATACACACAATCATCTAAACAATTTTCAGTAGTTACAACAATATTACCAACTGGAGTATTAAATATAAAATCTCGTGTTTGTCTGCTACCAACTTTATAGTCATCTAGCATAAATGCTTCGCCACTGTAACCTACTTTTTTAGTCTGTCTTAATAACTTCATCAAGTCAAATGGTCTTTTAAATACATTACACTTAGTCTCGTAGAGTTTTAAATTATCAAGCATCTTATCTTTTAAATCTTCAGTACAAAAATTTAAACCTTTAAAAGATTCTGCTAACATAGACATATCATTATAAACTACCCCTGATACTCCTATTGCTGACTGCTTTTTAACATCTACTATTGTATCCTGAAGCATATTATATCTAAGATTTAAACACTCTTGATTTGGTAGTACCCTAGTATACTTAAAAACATCAACTATAGGAAAATGATAACCAACATTAAAAGCATCGTACCCCTGAAACTCTTTCACTATACTTTTTGAATCTGATGCTACAAGAGGTTTATCTGCAGTAACATAACCTGAAACTGGTTTAAATTTATTCTCATTAGTACAATCAAAAAATTTCATATACTGAGTTTTTGTACTGTAAGAAAAACTACTTATATAAGTACAGTTAAACGTTAACTCGATACCTTTAATAGCCTTACCCTCTACAAAATAAATATAAGGTGCTGTAAAAGCATCACACTGATAACGTTTTCCTGAACTTTCATCTAATATAGTGTAATAATCTTTTTCCGTAGATTCTACTACATATTTATAATCAGTACTGCCTAATATTCGTTTATCATATAAATCCCTGTTTATACGCTGTAAGATATCGTATAAAGAACTAAATAACTCTATATCATTCATAACCTCTGGTTCATTATAGACATCTAATATTTGATATTTCATAATATTATAATCAGAACAAGCATCAGTTAGAGTATAACCATCAAAATCATGTGCTACATTATTCTTATCATATAATCTTAAAACTGTATAAATAGGTATATTAGCTATCAAATTTAAATTACTCAATCCATATATAATAAGGCTACTATCCTGTAAATATAAAGATTTCAACTGCTCAATAGTAAAAAACTCAATAGCATTATCTGAAGTATCCAAAATTTTAAATTCATTATTAGACCTATCTAAAAGTATGTACATTTACTATAACTCCTTTATTTCCTGACTTTAATAAAGTTTCAAACTTAGCTAAATCTCCCTTACATCTAATCTTAATTAAATTAGGGCAATTAGCAAAACATGATAAACCTATATTTTGTACTGTATCTGGCAATGTAACTTCGATTAGATTATCCTGACCTGATAAACAACCCTTATATAAACCTAAAATACCTTTCGGTATATTTAAAAACTCAGGGGTAGTATCACAAGAATATAAAACCCCATCCTTAATAACTACCCCTGAGCATCCTTGCACATTCAATTTTGCTACTAAATATGCATCATTCATATCAATACCCTTTAATTTTCATAGCCACATTCATAGCCTTCTCATAATAATCTACATCAAACTTACTGGCACTTCCCCAATACTTAACAGATTCTTGGTCTCGCTTTACCTGAATATCTGTGGCTGATAACCCAATATAACTTTCATAAGGTAATCCTTGACAAATACAAGAGTAAAGCTCGGTAAGCTCTGGAACACTTAACTCTGTATGTTTTAACATATCAGCACATTCATCGGCTGTATTTTTATCATACAACCTGTCTGCATAAAACTTCATTGCCTCTACAGAAAGCTGTGGATTAGCAAATCTCTCAGATAAAGCTCCCTTAGACTTAGAAACCCAAAGAACCCTCATTTGACTAGGACTTAACTTTGAATTTTTGATAAATCTTGAATTGATACCATTTTTCTCACATAAAGTAATTTCATTTAACTGCTCTGCTGTGAAATTCTGCTTTTTTGAATTACTCTGTCTCTCTGATGCAACTTGTGTTTTTGACTGCTTAGGCTTACTTGTGTTTATAGTAATAATTGGGAATGGCTTTAGAGGGTAACAGTTTACTGTTTTATTTCTAATAATACCATTTTGTAAAAAATGTTCATTATCACCAAATGAAGCATCTTTTTGTAAAATATCCTCAGTTTTTATATTAACTAAAATATTATTTGCACAACTTAATAACTTATAACCTAAGTTTCTACCGCTCTTACTTCTAAGCTCTGCTATAACAACTGCTGAACCAAGCTTGGAAAATCTAGCGAAATCACCACAATCCTGCTTTACTTTTCTATCTCTTGTTATACTAAAATTTACTGGTGTAAATCCATTAATTACACAATTTACCACAGCTCTCTCGTCAATCCAACCATTATCTGTACAAATAGAATAATCATCTGCGATAGAAACACAGTGATATACACCTACCCCATTATTGATTCTATAGCCTGTAACTGCTAATAACATCCTCTACACCTCCTAAACTAAATCTGCAATATCATCAAATGCAGAATTTAAAAGTACATTATTCTCAATAAAGAAATCATCAAAGCCTGGACAACATTTATCAGCAAAATCATCATCAAATATAATGTCTACAAGTAAAGGACAATCATTCTTAATTTCTGCAATAGCATTAATTTTTCTTTCAAGTTCCTGAAACTGTAAAATCCAAGAAATCATGTGACCACATTCATAATAAATTTCTAATGGTACATCATCAATAGACTTATAAGTTTTTAATTTATCTGCCTCTTTCTTAATAAGACTCTGCATAATAATATGATAAGTCTCGATAGGCATACCTGCTTCTGGATCTCGCTCCTCGCCTGCAAGAATTTTATCAATATCATAAGTTAAATTCTTACGGTACTGCATAAATGCACCAAACTCTCTGCCTGCCTTAATACCTATAATACGACCTGCAAAATTAGCCATCTGGTCTGGGTCAACTGGTTTACCTTGAGCCTGACGCATTTTCAGCTCAATACTTAAACGCTCCCAAGTACGAGGGCAAGGAAACATCTTACCTGCACTATCCATATCTGTACTCTCTGGTCTTACACAAAGGTCTGGCTTAAAATTAAGAAAAGCTATAATATCAGCATTAATACCAGTTGCATGTGCATAAGGTCTGAAATCTTTTGCATATTTATAATTAATATCATAAGCAGAAAAACGTGTTAATGTCATATCATCCAATCTTACAAAGTTTGTGCAATCTGGTCCGTTTCCTGCACCAACTACAATCCAATGCTCAGGTAATGTATATTCTCCTAAGCTTCTCGAATCATCTGCAAGACCTAATGCAGGCTGAATCTGCATTTCATCAGCAGTTGTAATTTCATCTAAGAAAAGTACCCCATATTCTCCATCACGCTGCGGGTCTGGTAAGTCTGGTAACTGAATACGGACTACAGTTCCATCTGGTCTTGCTACAGGTATACCTGATAAAGAACCAACTACTGTTTGACCTAAAAGAATCTTCTTAAAACCTAAATGTTTCTCTTTAGGTAACTTTTTATTCATCTCTTTAATACTAGAAATGATACCACAAGTTTTACCTATACCTGGCTTACCTATAGCTAATAATGGTCTTCTAATCTCTTCAAGAGTTAAACCAAAATCTTCATAAGGTACAAGACCAGTCAACATAGCTAATTTACCTTCTACATCATCAAAAAACTCTGTTAATGTACTGTGTGGAAGATTTAAACCTTCCTGTTGCTCTAAACTGCTCATTTCATTCCTCCTAAATAAATTAATCTAAACTTAAAGGTATAGCTCTACCAAATGGTGGGTCAAAAGATATAAGATTTCCTTTTACACCAGTAATTAACCAAACTACCTTCTTACCAAACATTTGAGCATATTCATCAAAATTAAATCTAAAATAACCATCAGTTATAATAAAAATAGCTGTAATATCTCTAGGTTTGTCTGATTCATAGCGACCATGTACCTTAGTTTTACCTGAAAGATAATCAAATATACAACGAGCATCAGTACCTCCATCAGATACTGGCTGAACCTTTAACATATCTTTAAGATTACTAAAATTACCTACATCACCAATCATAGTAGACCAATAAATCAACTCACCATCTATTTTAAAATGCTTATATATTTGATTGATTTCTGATAATGCTGCATTTAATTCCTGTGTCGATACTGAACCTGAAACATCTATAGCAAACTTAACATGTGATATATGCGTAGGTTTTCCAATAGCTCGTCTATCAGCTAAAGTCATACCTAAATTCATATAATCAACATTAGGTTGTGACAAAGTAAAAGTCTTCTTAGGTTTATCCTTACACAAATTCTTTAAAAGAATTCTCCAATCTACCCCTGAAGCTAATCCTACTTCGATATAACGTTGAGTAAGACCACAACCTGCCCCTGCATTTTTTGTAAGAGATTCTCCTCTATCCTGCTCCTCTAACTCAATCTTTGTTTTTGCTCTTTGTAAAGCTTTTCTACTAGCTTCAAGATTATCCTTTTCTACCCCTTGTGATTGTGAATTATTATTTGACATTACATCCTTATTTATAGTTACATTAACTGTTTTACCATTATAAGTGACTGAAATAGTTTTCTTTTGTGACGTTCCATCACTACCTTCTCCTGCACCATCATCAAATACATCATCGCCATGTCCCTGACCTTGACCATTTTGAGTACTATTACTATTGCTTTGCTGACCTTGACCATTTAAAGCACTATTAATTTGGTTCATACCATTCTGCATTTGCTGTGAAGCATTCTGTCCTTGCTGAGTTTGACTCTGACCTGCCTGTTGCTGAGCCTGATTCATTTGACTTATACCTTGTTGTATCTGCTGTGCTCCTTGCTGAGCCTGTTGTTTATTATTATTTTGCATACCCTGCTGAACTTGTTGCATTCCTTGTTGAATCTGCTGTGAAGCCTGTTGACTCTGACTAGAATTATTACAATTTTGCTGAGCTTGTTGTGCTCCTTGCTTAACTTGTTGCATTCCTTGTTGCATCTGCTGATTACTATTTTGACTATTCTGGCTATTACCTTGACCTTTACCTTGATTACTACTATTCTTAGGACTATTTCCTTGTCCTGACTGCTGTGCATTTTTTAACATCTCATTATAAATAGTCTCTGGTGTATCAAGTTTAAAATCAATAACTTTACCAAAAGTTGACTCGAATACACCATAATCTGGAGTCTTAATTTCAATTTTAGTACCATCAGCAACATAAATTGTTTCTACCCCACCACCAAACTTGCAACCAAAGTCATTACAAATCAAAGTATTAATATACAAATCACAAGCTACATTCCATAAATCATGATTCGTTCTAGGCTTAAATCTTAAAGAATGCTGCATCATAATATGCATTATCTCATGTATTAAAACAAAGACTAATTCCTCTACTGAAGACTCTGCTACAAACTTATTATCATAATATAATGTGTCTTCTGTAACACCCATAGTTCCTATAGGTGCTGGCATTCTTCTAATTGTTGAGTATATTGTGAAATAATAAGGTGTTAATTTCTTTAAACTCAATGCAGCTTTAACAAACTTTTGCTGACATGAAGCACTAAATTCATCATTTGAAACTGCCTTCATATCATAAGAAGTAATCATTGGTATTACCTCATTATTCTTTTGCTGTACACAACCAACTTTCTTCTGCACAACTTTTTTCTTAGAAGTCATTTCGACACACTCAAATAGTGTACCATCTTTCTGTCTACAAATTAAACCATATTTTGAGTCCACAAACATCTCAAAGTTACAAGACTTATTTTTCCTACTCAATTCATCTAACTTATTAAAAGTCAGATTAAAGTGAGAACCCATACCATTATAAGCAACTACCCCAATTAGGTCTTTTGTCTCCTTATCTTTAACAATACAAAAAACAGATATACCATTTCTACTTGTTAACTCAAAGTTTTCATTGATTTCTGGACAATCTGTTAAACTTTGTCCATGTATACCTACTAATGTTTTAAACTGACTGTCATATTCAGCGTTAATAAAATCAATATTAGGTGCAACAGTAGGTACAGCATCTATAGCTAAAACTTCACTATTACCACTACTATTTACAACTAAAAAGCCTTTTAATTTCCCCTCAGACATTACTCTAGAAACAACTAAAAAACTACTTTTAATATCTTTCATTTCATCACCTCAATACTAAGCTCTTTTTACCAAATAAATTATATAAATACTTTACACGTTCAAAATCTGCTTCAACTACCCCTGATATGCTATCTGTTAATGTTACTTTTCCAGTATCAAGATTATAACCTGATAAAACTACAGCATGACTTGGAGTATAATATTCACTATTATATAAATATCTTCTTGTTGGTTCTACAAGGTTTATTGAACACCAAATAACAACTGGTTTATTCTGACTAACATAATCTAACAAATTTTCAAAGTTCGTCCCAGTTAAGTCAAGGACACTACAATTTGACTCATTTATCTCTGAAAAATATTTTTTAACTGCATTTACCTCAACTGGCGGATTACATAAAAAGCCATGAGAACTATAAGGGTTACCAACGAAATAATGGTCAAAAACATTCTCAAAATTGGCTATTGAACTATCACTAGAATCAATAGTATCTAAATAGTTATCTAAAAACTCATTTATACCAATGTCAAATCCATTATACTTTAGCATCTCAACAGTAGCTACACTCTCACAAGCAGTTGGGTAATCTGGATATTGATAAATCAAAGGTACATCAAGATTTGTACTGTCAAGCATAGAAGTGTAAAACCCAATGCAAATAACAGCCTCTGTTAAAATAGGTATCATTTAAACCTCCAAATATTATTTTATTGATAGTTCGAATCCAAATGAATCAAACAGTTTAATAATACCAGTAGATGTAGCAAATCTACTATAAGTAGAATAAACTCTATTTAATTCTTTTATAGCTCTATCAAAAGCTTTGTCCTACTCATCACTAGATAGAAAAGCCTAAGACTTATGTACAAATTCAAACTTTTTTGTGATATCAACATCATCATAATTTACTCTTATATTATATCTAACCATTGAAAAAACTCCTTTTCACGATATAGATATTATGTAAAAATTAACGCAATCAAAAATAATATTGACTGCGTTAAAACTTAAACATCCATGTAAAAACATAAAATCTTATATCTAACTTTTTGTCTAGGTAGAGTACCTGTATTTTTCCACTGATTATAATAATCTAAAACTTCCGTACCTACTTTTCTATCTACTTTGCCAAGTGACTTTGTATATATTATACTTGAACCTTTCTTTACAAAAATATCTACATAGCTATATCTATTATCTAACCAATTAGCAAGCTCATCCAATTTTAAATTATCAATTAAAATAAAATCTTCATGAATTTTCACACCACTAGTTTCAGATAAAAGCATAACACCTGAATTATCTACAGTAATATCAGAAGAATCTTCAATACTAGTGAAAGGTAAAGACTCAAAGAAAGCATCTCTTCGTTCTACCATGCAAAAAATCAAAAGTAAACAAGTAACTAAAACTACCCCTGAGATTAGTTTTAATCCCTCAAGTAAACTCTTTACTGCCCCTGTTACAACTCTTGCATAAATAGAACTAAACATGAAGATTAAAACTAAAACTATTAAAGCTACATAAATATGTATCACTTTTTATCACCAGCCTCGTATATAAATCTAGGTCTTGCACCAAAGAAATTATCTGAAACAGAAGATACAGTAAAATGCTTATCAAAAGACCGTCTAGCTTTTGCAAGTATTTTATCTAAATCATAATCCGATATATTTGACCTGAATTTTGTAGCTTCTTTAGGGTTTGTCACAAGAATAAGATTTTTATTCTCAACTTTTACATATAAAGCACTATCTTCACAACTAACAATAATATCTAACATAATAACTCCTAATGATGACAATGACCACAAGTACACACATGTTTTACATTCATGTCAATTAAAGTTTCTGTACCCTTATGAAAGATAGCCTCAACTGCATCACCACTTTCACTTGTAGGTACTGTAATAATATAAACTTCAACAGTCTCACCGTCATACTGAATAGTATCCTCTGTCTTTGAGTAACCTGCAAGCATATCCGCCTGCTTAATCATTTCTAAAAACTGTTCCATAATAAACTCCTTTCTATATAGCATAGTAACCAAGTGGTTCTCTAAACTGTTTAAAACTTTCTTTATTTGCTTTTGGCTTTCTGAATTTATATACTCTAATACTAATGCATTTTCCATCGACTCTTTTATATAAAGCCAAAGCCTCAAGTGGTTCAGTTGAATGATTATTAATAATCTGATTAAATGCATAAGTAGAAAACTCAAAATGAACTACCCCTGCTCTTTGCAAGTCATAAAATAATCCATCATTCAAACCACAAATTCCTGTAAATTTTACCCTTTCTGACATATCTACCTGAAGCTGAATATAGCGTTTAACTGGCTCTAGTATTCTATTATATTTAGCTAGAAACATTATCTTTCTCCTTTCATTGCTCTATCTATATCTCTTTTTACCTGTCTCTCTTTAAGACTAGCTCTTTTATCATAGTTATGCTTACCTCTGCAAACACCAACTAATACTTTGCATCTGCCATTATTAAAGTAAACCTTTAAAGGAATCAAGGTAACTCCATCAGTCTGAACTACCCCTGATAATTTTATTATTTCTTTTTTATGAGCTAAAAGCTGACGTTCTCTATCCTCATCTACATCATATGTATTTGCAGTATCATACTTCTTGACATGCATCCCTCTGACTACAAGATTCCCATCCTGTACCTGACACCAAGCCTCTTTGATGCTACACTGTCCTGCTCTAATACTCTTGACCTCATTACCTCGTAGACTAATACCACATTCAAGTGTCTCATCAACAAAGTAATCATGATAAGCTTTTTTATTCTCAATAGTAATCATTGACTATCCCCTTTCTAAAACTTTATTTACGACAGTAGCTGCATTACCTACAATCTTTAAATTATCTATAATTTCATCAACGTCTACAACAGTATCATCTGAATCACCCCAAATTTTATCTACAATAGCAAATAAAACATCTCTAACACCTACCCCTGACACTTGTATATAATGAGATGAAACAACAAGATAAGTTGTATTATCTACAAAATGCACAACTATACCTATAGACTCTATACTGATGAACTTACAACTATTTAAATTAACCCAAGATGACTTCTCCTCAAAGCTATTCTTAAATAATATACTTTTCATTTACAATCCTCCAACTTTTTAGTTTCTGAATCTAACATACTTTTAAAAGAAATACAAGGATTATACTGAATCTCTGGCTTCGGCTTAACTATTTCAATCTTATGTTGTGTATCCTTAAAATTACTATTAATACGCTCAACCTTTAAATCATATATCCTCATATATTTTCCATCCTTTCATAATACTATTATACCATAAAAATTAAGACAAGTCAAGTTCTCTTTAAGAAAAACTTGCTTGTCTTTATACTTAATTATCTAACTTAACTATATGTAAATCATCACCATCAATAGTGATTTCCCAATTAGATGTTTCTTCAGGCTCTTCAAAACCAGTGTAACCATCGTCAGTATAACTAAGAACTACATTAGTATTTACAGCTATGTCATATTTTTCCTGCTCTGCATTAGGTATTGATACAACATTATATGCATTTAAAGGGTCTACATATACGAAATTAAGTGTACCATTTGTATTATCAGCATAATAGTCTACATAAGCCCAATTTTTCTCGATAACTTGCTTTTCCTTAAGTAAATTTAAAATTTCTTCTTGAGAATCATTAGTTAAAGCACAACCTGTTAAAGACAATATTCCTAACAAGGTTAGAAATAAACTAGCAAATTTTCGTTTCATTATTTACCTCCAAATATTCAAATCAACCTCTTGATTACACCATGTAAATTTTCCTGTCTCATTAATATCAATTTTATTATCGTAACTACTAGTCCAATCTGTTACAGATACAGTTTGACTACCCCACATTAGCTCATACTTGTAAAACTCTTTACCTGAATCTTCTTCGTAATAATGCTTATCATAATAAGTATAGGAAATCGAATATAAAGGCTTACCCTCAAATTCACTTTTTATGATGCCTTCAAAGTTCACATAAAACAAATTATTCTTTACTCTTTGAACTGCTCTTGTAACATAAACATTCTTACCATCATAAATAGCATATCTTTTAAACCTATCATTAACATTATCTGCTATTTCAAACACATAAGTTCTTATTGCATCAATAGCTCTATCTTTAAAAATTAAAGCTTGAGTTGCTACAACTTTTATTTCATAAACACCTATATGTAAATTCTCACCATTACAATATCTATATTCAGTAGTATATGACATTAATTTAGAGTTTACTGTTACCTTACTATTCTTTAAAGTTAAGCCGTAAATTTGAATTCCTGAGGATAAAGCTGTCTTAATAGTTTCCTTAGTACATTCTTCTTCTACTTCATCATCTGTATCATAGACTAAATATCTACATTTATCTTCATTTGGTTCTTTCCAACGTTTAGTACAAACTAACATAAATTATTTCTCCTTTAACATATATTTTCTTGTCAGATAGTTAAAACACATAACTACCCCTGTTGCTATTATTTTTCCTACTTTATAATCTATTGTAAATACATTTACACATAATATAATAAGACCTTCATTTATTACAAGTCCTATTATACTTAAAACAACAAAGACTATAAAGTTTTTTAATGTATTACTGAAATTAAAAACTATAATCTTACTTAAGATATAATTTACTATAGTAGATAAACTTACAGAAATAATATTTGAAATTATATATGAAAGTCCTATCTGCTCTGTTAGAACAAATAGGACTCCAAAATCAATAACTGTACATAAACCACCAGTTAAGCAAAACTTAATTATTTGTTTAAGCATTAAAGCTGTAACCTCTACCCCTCAAAAACTCGATATAATCAAAATCACTTTGGTATCTTTCAATTAACTCATCAATGGAAACTTTACAACTCTTTGAGCCGTCTACATATTCCATAAACTTATCATGATTACCAAAGTAGTTTGTTCCATCAAGACAGCAATCTAATACATCTTTATACATATCAAAATCAAAATCATATGTACCTAAATGCTCACTTCTATGGAACTCACCAAGAATTGTATTACCTAACTGACTAGGATTATCTAATATATACATTCCAAACAATCTATCAAAGTTTACAGTATAAAATGGATTGCTTAAAACCATGTTACCTTTATCATGATGCACTCCATCATTTCTAAATCTTAAAGCACAAGACATAACATTAAACATATTAGGGTTTTTCTCCTTAGCCTCAGCATTAGGATTCTTTGGTCTTACTTTATCAATATTGTATGTATAACCATATAATTGACGAGTTAAGTAAACTGCATCAAAAAATCCTGGCTCGTAAATGCTATCTTCAACTGCAAAACTACCTGTACAAATAAAAGATGTAAGTACCCCATTTGTTTTATGCTGAAGCACAAGGCATACATTATTCCTAAGAGCATTAACTACAGCATTTCTATCTGTTACATTTACTTCATGTACCTGATTAGTATATTGCTGTGCTTGTGAAACTGCATCCTGAATATTTTTTGGGTAGATATTTTCTACAGTAACTTTTCGCATCTCCTCAATAGGTAAACCCTTAATCTTCTTAACAAAATGAGCACTTCTTGCAACTTCCATACAAGCTTCCTCACTCCAACTATCCACAAGTTTGGCTACCATATCCTTAAATCTACCAAAGCCAACATCATTGATTTGTTTAGTTACACTTACTACATTTACTGTATTACCTTTAATACCTTTAATTCTAATCCCTGCGTCATGAACAAAACTAAGTAAGTTTTCTTTTGGGTAAAACTCAGTTACCCCATCTTCAGTATCTGTTACACCATAAAGATTAGTTTTTCTATTATATTGACTTACATATAACATTAGACTATTACCTCCTAGACTATTTTAAAAAAGTTAGTAGGAAATTCAAACTAATTAAATTTAACTAAAGTATCTCTTAATTCAGTATACCGATTTATTTCACGATTATACTCTGACAATAAAGTATCTTTTAATGCTGCATAAATATCACATTCATTCAAACTAGAATCTGTAGCAAAATAAGCTGCATTATTAATAACTCTATAACTATTCAACCTAATTGCTATTTTAGGATAATTCCAAGAAACTATACCTGAATAATCATTTACCTCTACCCCTTTTGTTGCTTGTAATAAACCTGACTCAAACTTATCATCTTCATTATTATATCTTAAATAGTACAACTTTAAATTTTTCATTTATTAACCTCCTTTAATCTAATGTCACCTGTGCATCTTGTAAAGCTTTATTGGCTCGATTCAATTTTATAGCCCAATATCTACTATTGAACTTTGAACCCTTAGACTTCTTTTTCTCTTCAATTTCTTCTATTTGAGTCTTTAATTGTGCAAGCTCTTTTTCAAATTCAGCATCAAAATCAACCTGTTCAATAGGAACTCCTCCATAAAATGTACTACTCCCAGATTTCATTTATGTACCTCCTTGATAAAGTCTAAATTAATACCCATTTGTTACATCTCTTATTATAGTTAATATGAAAACTAAAATAGAAAATATAATTCTTATATACTATATCATATTAATTTTCCTCCATGTACAAATCAGCTATAGTGACATCTTTCTCAAAAACATGCATATACTCCTCATTTTCATCATCATATTTAAAACAAAAACAACCATCATTAATGCAATCCTTAACATTACTATAACATAAATAATTAGTTATTAAAGTAAGTAACATATATACTAAACTTAAAACTAATACGACAAGAGTACAAACTCTATCAGCAGTACCTGTAAACTCTATAAACAACCCAATACAAACTAATCCAAATAGTAGCTCACTTATTATTGTAATAATACCAAAATGTATATAATTTCTTCGATACAAATTGAAATATTTATTAGCTAAATCTTCTTTCTGATGTCTTGTCATATAACTACCCCCTTAATATCGTTATAGTATTATACGGTAACTCAATACCATTTTCTTTCCAAACTTTAAATATACTTACTCTTAAATCACTGCAAGCTTTCATACTGTCTGCAATAGTTTTTGTAAATATTATAGCCTTTAACTCAAACCCGTTTGCATTCAAACTTGAGCAAGTCACATTAGTTTGTAATAAATTCGTCTCAATTGTTAAAGGATGTGCCTCAATTTGTTCCTTCATCAACTTTATTGCTAAATCTACATCTGAATCATATGTACATTCTAATGCAAAAGGATAACCATTATTTTCAAGTGTATTTTCATTAACACAGACATAATTATCAACTAAGCTATTCGCTATTAAAGCTACTTTGCCATCTGCCATCTTTATAGATACATGTCTTGTATTGATATCCATAACAATACCTGTAACAATTGTGCTACCCCCACTTGAAAGTGTTATTTTATCTCCAATATCAAAAGGCTTTGTTGACGAAATAACAATACCACTAATAACATTACCTAATACTTGCTGACAAGAAAATGTAGCTAAAGCGATAATAAGAGAACCACTTTGTAATAAAGTTTTACTAATCTCCCTAGTTGCATCAAATTGGCATAAGTAAGAATAAACTATAATAGTTAAACCAATAACTAACAGTAAACTTTTAAAAAATCTAATACTTATAGACTTTTTATTTCTATAAATAAATTTGAATGTATATTTAATAATTGTATAATATACAATAGCTAAAGCAATAGCTATAACTGTTGCAGGAATCATTCGCATAAATCCTCCTTATAGATTTGAGTTATCAACTGCTCAAAGTTAGTGCAATTAGCATAAATAATTTTTGTATCAGTGCCTTTACATAAACTTTCTGCTTTATAAACAGAAGTATGTTTACAGCAAGTTGTAAATATTATACAGTAATCACATTTACCTAATGTTCTTTTATTACTATCAAAACGAGATATATGCTTAAATCCATGTGACTCAAAAGTCTTATCTAATGAATTAGTACTTTCACAACCTATCAAAGTGATATAACTACCCCTGAGCCTATCACACATTTCATCTAAATCTAAACTTTCAGTAATATCAGTAATTTCTTCAGAAATTTCATCATGTTCCTGATTTAATTGAGTAAGACTAGCACTTAAAGACTTTATCTGCTTCTTTTGACTACTAACTTGATGCTTTAGTTCAAGTCTTTCATCAAATAACTGTGTATTTTCAGATTTTAACTCAGAAAGTTCATCTCTTAATCTATTAATTTCAGATACTAAATCATCATCAGTCTTAACTGCATTTAATTTACCCTGCAAATTTAATTTTTCAGATTTTAAACGCTTAATTTCTTTATTAGCTGAATGTAAATCATTTTTAATATCTAAAATCTTCTTTTTGTATTCTTCATCTACCCCTGATAGTCTCTCACATTGTGCTGTTAAATCCTCAATTTTCTTATTCGACTTCTTAAATGTATTGTAAGTTAAATAACAATAGCCTAAAGCCATATTTAACTTATACTCTCTATCCCTTGTATTCAAATCATAAATCTCTGTAGCTACACAAATCTCATCATTTGTTAAAGCTCTACCGTCATATCTACCTTCTGTTGTAATAGAATATACTTCTCGTAAACAAATACTAGAACCATCACTAAAAGACTTACTCAAATACTGCTCTTTTAATTCCTTTGCAGTAATCTCACCTTTTATATACTTAAAATGAATACTATCAATTGGGCATAAAGAATGATACAACTGCTTAAAATTAATTTTATTTAACATTTGCATAGACAACTGCACAAGTAATGGTGAAAAACTAAAAAGCCAATTTAAACTAGTATAGTAACAAAAAGCCTGAGTATTACATATATCTTTATAACTAAAATCATAATGAATAAGGTTCTGATTATAAACTATAGCCTGATAAACTTCAGCTGCCCCATTTATTAATAATCTAATAAGCTCTCGTGGATTTTCCTCATATAAATAATAGCAAAGATAACGAGTACCATAATCCATTGAAGCAGGATATAGACTTTCTAATATATCTGAATCAAGACTGTGCAAGTCCGATATATTTACATATTCATTAGCTGGCTTTAACATACTTATAGACTGCAATAAACTACTCCTAAATCTATCCGAAAAATAGCTAGAGCCTGTAATTAAAAAAGGTAAACAATTAAACTCAAATCCATTAAACTTTATATTGAATACTGTATCTAATGGTGCTGATAATGCTTTCTTATAAATATTACCTAGCTCTCTATTTATTAAAGCTAAACCCTTCGAATTTACCTTTGTACGACTATAAATATCTGATGTATATGTACTCATAATATAACCTCCAAATTTAATATATTATAAATACATAATATTAAGTTAAGAATTAAAAAAGACACCTAACTAAGTTAAGTGTCTTCTTTAAAATGAAAGTGGATAAAGTTTTGGAAACTAAGTGGAGTATATGGGAGTCGAACCCATGTCCAAAAATTCTACTAAACAGATACATCACTACAACCATCTCTCGGTCTATCTCTGATAACTCTAAAGTTACATCTTCCACTTGGCGAGGCATTGACCTTACTACACAATCCCTAAGTCATCTCACGCTTTCATGCCGTCTAGCGTTCTGAGAATCTGTGAATCAACAACTATGTAGCTGGTTCTTAACTCTTACTGAATACTTGCTACCCCTATCAGCTAAGAGGGTTAAACCTAGTAAACTAGGCTACCATTGCTAAATTATCTTCAGCGTTTAGTTTAAGTGACTATTACGGTTGTCATCCTAGTTGTCGTATCAGCTTTCAAATCCCTGTCGAAACCAAATTATACCCCTTAAAATATATAATTAAATGTCTTACCTGCTACTTGATTTCTTTTACCAGTTAAACATCTACTAATATAAGATGCTTTTATACCAGTAAGACACTCAATTTCTTTATTAGTTTTATTTCTAAATGTAATTATTTCTTCAGTATTTAAATCTTTCATTTGAACTACTCTATCTGTCTTATTATACTTTTGCTTATAGACTTTAAATCTAATATCCGATATATCATATAATAATATAGATTTTAAATCAAGTTTATCTGAATTTTCAATACATCTGAAATCCTCTAAATATAACCAAAAATAACCATAATAAAACTTTCTTTTACCAGTACAACAATCTGAAATATGTGCATTTGGTACATTTAAAAACCTACCTGCCTCATGTGTAGAATTAAAAACATTTAACACATTAAAATCCAAATCAATTTGTACTACAAATTTTGCATTATAAGAACCACAATCTCCACCTAAAGTTGCATTATATCCTTTACAAGGACTCATACCTATATAAGCATTATATTTAGAAATATAAAAAACCTCTCTAAGATTTGCTTCATCTTTAGTTAAATTTTCTTCTAACAATTCAATTTTAAAATTCTCAATACCAAATTTTAAAAATGCTCTATATAAAGGTCTTAATGGTTCAAACTTAGCTCTATTTTTATGCTCATTAAATCTAGTATTAATAGGCTTACAAGTTTGTCCTACATAAACAAAATTATTTACTTTATTTGTTATTAAATAAATTGAATACATAAACCTCCTCAAGATAGTATATGCAACTTATGCCCTTAAATTACATATCAAATCGATGCCCATGCTGGAAATGGCTTAATCTGCAATATGCCTCTGAACCTATCATAATGCCATTGGTAGGTCTTGCACCTACAATGCTAGTTATTATGGTCGACTAACTTATTACCTAGCTTCTTTGTCAAGAACGACTTTACTTTCGTCTACAATGGCTTATTTATATATGCCTATCTCACTAACTGAACTTAATAGGCTACATACAACCTAAACTAAAGGATAAACTCTCACTCTACCCCATCGAGCTTGTTTAAAATAGCTTTGTTAACTTATTCGTCTGAGTAGATGACATAAGTATCAACTATTTCCTTTAATAAAGTCATTTAACAAACTACACTAGTCCCTTCCCTACAGAACTACCTTAGGTGAACCTATACAAGCATAACTTGTAATCGTCAGCTGACCTTGCCTCATCCATCAGCCTCGTTTGTTAACATTGTAATCGCCATCAGTGATTACTTACACTAGTCATAAGCTCCTTGAGGATTTTGTTACCAACTCATTAAGGAATCTAAGATTTAACCCTCTTAACTAGCCCTTAGTTGTATCGTTATCAACCAACGTCAGTCCTTATCAATTCCGCCTAATGCGGTCTCTAAGTAGGAATAAAAGATTATTCATCTTCTACTATTCCACTGAGCATCCTACAAAGATTGTTGGACTCACACCAACTGTTATCGAGCAATTTAACCTTAAGGTACTACCCCTTACTTCCGCTTGGGCATCTTCTCACTATCTCAACCATCGTGAGCCTTATCTGTGCATACTCAGAACACCCTCGGATTATCCAATTGCGAAGTCATCATCCTAATCGGCTATTCGTGCCGATGATACAGGGACTTACTCATCCAATGAACATCCTGCCATCAGAACATATCCTCTCGCCCCTCTAATGTGCATTAAGGTCTGCACTTACCCCTCATCTGTTGATTACTGGAACTTTCGGTCTTCCAATAGATGTCTTTCCACCTGTCAGCTAATTTTTTCTCCCATTTTATAGGGATATTCCTCCTACGAGAACTTAGCCTTTCACTAAGTGGTTAAATAGCAACCATCCTCATGGGTATTTATTACTCCTCGATGTTACGAACTTATGCCATAACCGCTTATCGCAACCTCTTCCACTGTAATATCAACTTTCAACCCTGTTGAATTCATAACTTGAGGTTTTTGCTCTTCCTCGCCTATCGGGACAATCCTCCAATGTGCCTTAAGCACCCTGTCGCCCCGAACTCCTGCGTATGAGCAAGGTCTTTGCACCTCTGACCTAGTTGCGGAGATAGGTCTCGAACCTACATACTCTTGGTTATGAGCCAAGTGAGCTTCCAATTGCTCGTCACTCCGCTATATTATTTAATATAGAACCCGTTAACCCTATCTCCCAAACAAATCTTTTAAGATATGCAATCCAGCTTGATAAGGACTTATTAACACTTACAGTGAAGTCATGTCATCACTCAACATTGACATAGGCGTGTCTTTGACATCTTCTTTAACTTATTCTATTATTGAAACTGAAACGCTTTCAGTAACAACCTATTTGATTATGTATTTATTATACCATACATCTTTTAAAAAGTCAAGAGTAAATTTATAAAATTTTCAAAACCTATAAATCATTTTCCTAACCACATTTTATATTATACCAAACAACTTTTATTTTGTCAAGTACATTTTAAAAATTTTTTCAAAAAAGTTTTAAGTAAATCACTTATTTAACTTTACAAATACATTATATCATGAAACTTAACCAAAGTCAATAGTAAATTCATATTTTCTGAAATTATTTTAAAATAAATACAAAATAAGATAGTAATAATATAGTAACTATAATAAGAACTCAAACAAATGCCATACTACAAATAAACATTAATCAACTATCTTCTCAAAATTATCTACTTCTGATATTAATGCTAAGCTACCCCCTGATTTCCAAGAACCGTGAATCTGACCTCTATCGTCTACATAGGAAACAGTCAGTATATCACCTGCTAAATGTGGACTATAATCATCTTCCAAATCAGTTAATAATCTAATCTTAGTTCCTTTCTTATACTCTTCTTTTAATACTGTAATATCTAACATAGTATCCTCCTTCATTTATTTATTATATTATACAATTATTCTTTTAAAAAGTCAAGTTGTTCCTTTATAATAAACTACTAAAAAACTACCTATATTTATTTTTGATAGAAGATTTTATAATAAAGAATATTAACTAATAAATTTCAAAAAATAAGCACTCAATAGATTAACAAACTGATATAGTTTGCAACCTCCTACTGAGTGCTAAAAATAAATATCAAATTATGCTCTATAAACACAAGGTTCATATTTTGCAACTGGATTTAATTTAAACTCATTCTTAGAGTGCTTATCATGAATTAGAACATCAATCCTAGTATCTCCACAAGTTTCATTACAAATGAAAGCATCCAACTGTTCATAAGTAAATCCAAGATTATCCTCATCTGTTTTACCACATAACCCATCTGAAGGTGTTTTATCTACAAACTTAGATGGTAAACCAAGATAATGACCAATTGCACAAACCTCTGTCTTTGTTAAATTACCTAAAGGTGCTATATCACCACCACCATCGCCACCGATTGTAAAATAGCCAACATAATCTTCAGAGTAGTTACAAGTATTAATCATACGACCATTTTCACACTGACAAATAGCTCTAATCATTTTAGTCCGCTCTCGTGGAGCAATATTCTGTCTACACTGCTCTGTAATCTCAATATTACAATCTTTTAACTGCTTAAAACTAGCATCAAGAGCTTGTCTAATATTAATAGTGTAATTTTTAATACCTAAAAGATTACAAACTTCAATAGAATCCTGAATATCAGATTGCTCCCCATCTGGTAACATAACACCAATAACTCTATCTACCCCTAAAGCTTTTACACATAATGCTGCTGCTATAGTGCTATCCTTACCTCCTGAAATACCAAGCACAGCATTACAATCTTTACCATTCTCATCAAACCAATCACGAATCCACTTAATAAGAGCCTCTGTATTCTTTGCAACATCAAAATTATACATATTAATACCTTCTTTCACACATTTAATCGGTTTCCAACGTTCTCCAACATTACCTTTAATCATACCACAATAAACTGGTAAGGTTGAGTGCAGAGTGCTATACCAAGACAAAGCCATGTCCTCAACATATTCATTAGTCTCAAAATCACCTTGGTAAAAATAAATACCAGTTGAGTCCATGAAACCTCGTACAATATCATTGAATTGACCTTCAGAAATTAAGCCACCCTTGACAAGCCAATCATAATGACTTAAACCATCATAACAAGTATGAAGTTTATCATCGAATATTGCAAATGCAACTCTTTGATTATGAAATTCCTGCTCTGTCATATTTAATCCTCCTCTAGGTAAAAAGCAACAATCTCACTTACTCTGATGCCGAGTATTCCATCTTCTCGCTCTGATGAATCTTTAAGATAAATGAAGCAAGATATTTCATTATTAAGATTATTAAGAATATCCCAATTCTCTTTACAATCATCAACATAATATTCATCATCTCTTACCTTTATACAGATTTGGTAATCTAAATTATCCTCTTCCTCATTAGTTTCTGCCACTTCTACAGGCTCATTATACTCTCTTCTGTAATCCACATCAACAACACCTTGTGTTCTACCCCTTAACCCTTCGAACATAATAATCTCCTTTCACAGCAAAAGAGAACTAAGCCTCTTCTGCCATTCTCCAATCTATACATCTCTTAAGATAATCAACATAATCTGGATTCTTACACATACCCTTGCCTTCAACATCACTAATCTTAGCTACATCCATACCATTACATCTAGTAACTTTCATTACAATATTAAGTGCAGGTACCTTAGTATCATTACTTAAATAAGTACCTATACCAAAAGCTACATTTATATCCTTGCAAAAATATCTATAAAGCTTATCTGCTCTCTCAAAATCAAGACTATCACTGAAAAGTAAAGTCTTAGTCTTAGTGTCAATACCAAGCTTTCTATACTGCTCAAGCATTTTCTCACCCCAAACATAGGGGTCACCTGAATCATGACGTACCCCTGAGAATAATGTTGCATATGTCAACTGGAAATCTCTAAGAAAACAATCAGTAGTTATTGTATCTGTTAAAGCAATACCATTAAGAACTCCATATTCCTTAATCCAAGCATCTAATGCATACCAATTTGAATATGCTGGATTATGTTTATGGTTACCCTGTCCAGTACACATAATCCACTCATGAGCCATAGTACCTACAGGTGTAAGACCAAACTTCTTTGCGAGATATACATTACTTGTGCCAATAAATCTCGAAGCACTATGTAATGTATCATTTAAATGAGAAAACTTCTCTACTACAAGTTCCTGTGCCTCAGCAGATAATCTTCTTCTAAGACCAAATTCACTAAATGTACCTGCATACCAATGTCCTGACTTAAGATTTTCAAACTTAATATCAAGTCTTTCTTTAAAACTATCAAGTAAGTCATTATAATCATAAGCCATTCTAAAATAGACTTCATTAACGATAGCCAATGTTGGAATCTCATACATAGATGTATTAAGCCAAGTGCCCTCTACTTCTATAGAAAGTCCACAAGCTCCATCATTTGTAATTGTAAAATCTTCATAACGTGGACTCCAAAGTCTAAGAAAATCCACATAGCTACCCCTAATCCACTTGATGCTGTCAAGATACTGAAGTTCATCCTCAGTAAATCTCAACTTACAATAAGCCTGAATCTGCTCTTTAATTTCAGCTATCATTTCATCCGTGAACTTTACATCCTTATTTCTACACTTAAAAGACCAAGTAGTCTTATAGTCTGAAAACTGATGGTAAATAGCCTGTCCCATACTAAACTTATACATATCTGTCTCTAAAAGACTTGTAATAATCTGATGTAATCTCATAATATTAATCCTCCTCAATTTCAATTTGACATAATTTCATTGCATCTAAAGCTGTTTTATGTGACTCAGGCGTCACACAAGCACAAGCATTAGCTCTAACCGCAATTCTAGCTTCTGGTAAATAAGCCTTAAGTAATAATGCATTACTAATTACACAAATACCAGTACATACACCAACTAGTGTTATATCATATTTATTCTGCTCATCATCAGATACACAACTTAAAGCAGTCGCAAGATTAACTGAACCGAAAGTTGATTTATTTATAATGCTGTGCTTCTTATTGCCTATAGCACACATAATTTCATTTCTAATTTGCCAACCATCAGTACCCTCAATACAATGAACGACTGGAAGTTTTTTACCTTCCTGTGTTTCAAGATAATTACTCTGATGCGTGTCTCTTGTAAGAATAATATCATCAAAATCTTCAGTGCTGATAATATCTGTAATCTTAGATACTACCCCCTCACACTCTTTATTTCCTAAAGCTCCTGAGGTAAAATCTTTTTGCATATCTACTACAACTAAAATCTTCATTACAGCTCCTCCTTTATTATTGTATTATTGTAAGTTGTCAACATATTATCTATGTCCTCCTGTGAATAAGGTAAACATTTCTTCAAATATTCTTTATCCTCATTACGCATAGCATCTCTAATAGCACTACTTGAAATATTGTTAAGTCTAAAAGAACTACTAATTGTAATTCGATTCCATATAAAGTTTGGAAACCAAGCAGATACCAAAGAACTATCATCATTATAATAAAAAGTAAAATCTTTTTGTCCTATAGCATTAACTATATTATAATAAAGATACATACCCCATTCTTTGTTTACTAATAAAGCATCATCGACAACTCCATCTTTATTGCTTTGTTTAGGGATACTACTATCAGAACTTAAATCCCTTAAAGTTATAAAATTAACCTTAGATGCATCATCAACAAAATCTAATGCATTCTTAAACATATCTATTCTATAAGATATAGAAAAAGGATTTCTTTCTGTACAAGATTTATCTGCACTTCCAATTATAAAAAGAACCTTATCATTTTCTGATAGAGCCTTATTAACCATTTCAATATGTCCATTATGTAAAGGCTGACATCTGGATAAAATAACACCAACTTTCATAACTACCCCCTATACTTGTAGGCTTGTGATAACTTTCCTCCATCGATTAAAGGAGTTACTTTATAATCAAGGTTATCCAACTTGTCCTCAACATGTTTCTTAAAGTTAGACTTATAAAGCTCTTTACCTAAAATTACTTCATATACTCTTCTTAAATCAGCAAGAGAAAAGACTCTAGGCAACAAATTAAAAGCTACATCACTATACATAACCTTATTTCTCAGTCGAGTAAGCCCTTCAAGAATAATCTCAACATGGTCTGCTGCTAACTTTTCACCTGAAAAATGCTCTGGTACAAGACCTTCTACAGTGATAACACCATTTTTAAAATACTTTCTATTAAGTTTATAATCAATAGTAATATCTTCATCACTATTATGAAGTATTAATCTATTATTTGTAAACTTAACAATATCAAACCAAAGAGCATTTTTTGCATCATCTCCTGCCTTAACATCTTGTTCATTAATCATAGCAATATAAGATACAGTAATAACACGCATTCTTGGGTCTCTATCTGGCTGACTCATTGTATAAAGCTGTTCAAGATAAATATTTTTTAAGCCTGTCTCTTCCTCAAGCTCTCTACATGCTGCCTGATATGTAGACTCCTTAATATCTACAAAACCACCTGCTAAAGCCCATTGATTAATGAAAGGATGGTCACCACGCTGAATAAGTAAAATCTTCATATTTTCAAGATGCTTACTCATACATAGAACCATCATATCAACTGTAACACTAGGTCTCTCATAATCACTAGGATTATACTGAGCTAAGAATTCCTCCTCAGTAAGACCATCTTTATTTCTAATTGGTTCAGGCATATAATCTCCTCCTTTTTCATAAAACCTATTTTATATAGTAGCAATTAGTTATAACCTTAAAAAGTAGTAAAATATTACTTTTATAGAAGAAACCAAGCAAAAATCAAAAAATTTTCATAATAGTAGCAATTTAATACTTTTTTAATTAGTAGCAGTATACCACTTTTCTGAAACAGAGTCAACACAATCTTAAAAAAAATATCAAAAAAAAAGAACTGGGTCTTAACCCAGCTCTTTTATAGTGTAATCAAAAATCTCATCAGCAAAGATTTTTGACTTACTTAATATCTTATTTGGTTTATTACACTTTTCATTAGATGTTATAAACACATCAGAAAAGTCTGCCATAGAAAAATCAAGAACCTCATCACCTGCAGATATAATCTTTCCAGTTTCAAAACTACCCCTGAATCGCTTTATTGATTGTCCCTTATCAAATTCTTTAGGTAAAATGTATATTTTCTTACCCTGAGTAAATATATTTACTCTAGCAGAGTCAAGACTATTATGTAAATATGATGATACCTCAACAGTATTTTCAAATTTACCAAATACAAACATCTTATCTGGAAATCTTAATACATCTGTACTAGGATATTTCTGCTTCAATAACATAAAAGCTTTCGTAAGTTCTGACATACAAAAATCACGATATTTTATTGAATCTTTTAACCAATTCTCATCAACTTTTCCATTTACCCTTAAAATCGAACCGTTACCTAAAATAGCATATTTAAAATCTGGTAACTCAATTCTATCAAACTGATAATCAACTCTTGTTGTAATAGGTACTATCTGTATATCTTCTCTTTGAAGTAACTTATTCAACTTTTCATATGAACTCTTTGTCATATATGAGAGTGGAGAGCCGTTATAATCCTCAACCTTAATTGTATTAACTGTATCAGATATTCGTCTTTTAGAGTAAATAGTTGTATTATCTAAATCTAAAAACAAAGTTAACATAATTCAACTACCCCCTCTAAATTTGATAAGTCCTTTGGCTGGAAATGCATCTCTGGAATCTCTATACTATCACCTATAAGACTATGTATAGCAAGACTTATAAAGTCTACTCCAACATATTTTGCTTTCCAAGAGCCTCCTGAAAGTCTTGTATTTACCTCTAAAATATATAATTTATTATTATGATATCTAAACTGTACATTAAAAGGTGCAGTAAGACCTGAAACTCTATAAAGTTCTCTGCAAATAGCATACAATCTACTATCCTGTTCAAAATGTGTGACTCTATTAGATAACTTCTGTCTAGGTACAGCAATAAATTTATTATCTACCCCAATACAATCAACACTAATCTCTACCCCATTTAAGTAAGGCATTACTACAATAGGCTTAAATTGTTTAACAGATTCTAAACAAGATACTACATATCCTAAACTGTAAACAAGACCATTATTTTCAGAAATTCTACCTATATTAGGCTCATGTGGTGAAATTCTCTTATAACTTTGTCCTCCTTCATCGGAGTCATATTTTATACAAACCTCACCCCAATGTGCTCTAATAGAATTATAAGCACTAACAAATTCATCAACAGAATTTACAAGTATACTCTCTGGTACTGAAACGATATTCAAATCTTTAAAATAACTAGCAGTTTTTACTTTACTATTAAAGATATCAAAGACTTCTTTATTACTTTCACAAAGTACCTTTACATTCAAAGCATTAAATTCAGCTAAATGCTGTATGATACAATCCATGCCCTTTCTAGGCACAAATACATCAATATCATGCGATTTACAAAAATCTAAACAATATGCCAAATATTCTTCATTTTCTAAATCTGGTTCTACATAGAACTCATCAGCATTTGTTTTATAAACACAGCTTTCTCTCTTATTAGATGCAATTACATAAAATCCATCCTTCTTAAGAGAATCGATAAAGTAATATGCTGTGCTAAACCAATGATTAAACCATACTTTCATATAAAATCCTACTTTCCAAACAATCTTGCAAAAAATCCTTTCTTCTTAGATTTAGTAATATCAGAATTACTAGTTAAAGACTTAACATCTTTTAACATATCCTGAACCTTACTATCTCTTAACCAAGATGGAAACTCTGCAAATAACTTATCATAAAGGTCATCATCTGACATTGAATTAATATCAAAAACACTAAAAAAATTAGCATTATCTATATAACGACCATCCATTTCATCAAGTTTCTCTAAGAAACTAAAAGAGCTATTTCCTACCCCTATAAACTGAAAGAATATAGGATGATTAGAAATCTTAGTAATCATATATTCGGCTTTAGACCTATCTGAATTATCACCATCAGTAATAAAGATAACATAATTAGGTAAATTTAAAGGCTCTTCCTCTATATAAAAGTTATCTATATCTTCCATAACTGGTGCATAATTCGTACCCCCCATACGATTATGCTTCTTAACATCTTTTGCAAGACCGTAGAAATTATCAAGTGTGATGCCGTCTAACTTTTTAGCTCCATCATTAAAAATCCAAAAATCCAACTCACCATTGTCATCAAAATTGAGTGCTAAAGGAATAAGCCTTTCAATGATACTTTGAACTGTACCATCTTCAAATAAACTACTCATTGAACCTGAAAAATCAAGTGCTAAAGCAACTCTAGATTTTACACCAGATAAATCACGTTCTTTAGCTAAACTAATCACTTTATCCTTTCTTAAAGAAATCTTTTTTATAGACTCCTCTTTTGATAGATTAATACCCATAAAATTTTCCCTCCTAAATCTAAAATAAAATAAGGAGCTGTCAAAAAGACAACTCCTTAAATATAGCATATATTTTACTCTTTCTCCATAATAGCCTTTCTAAGTAAATCGAAAGGAATAACTGTAGCACTAAGTGCAATAACAATTAAATAATTTACTGGACTAATAGGCTCACAACTAAACATTTTACCTAAGAAACCTAAGAATGGAATAGCTCCTGCATATACAATAACTGCCTGAATTAATGCAATAATGCAAACAATACGCAAGAAATTCTTATTTACATTAAGTCCCTTAAAGATACCAAATTTACTATCTCGTACATTAAAGCCATTGAATAATGCACTTACAATAAACATTACAAAATAACCTGTAATATGCTGTTCATCATTCTCAAATAACTTATTGAATACTGGAGCTTTTAAATATACAAAACTCAATATAATTAGCCAAGCTGACTCAGTAAGAATTCGACCTGCCATCTTCTTATTAATAATACTTTCATCTCTTCTACGAGGTTTCTCAAGCATATATTTCTTAAGAGCAGGTTCATTACCAAGCATCAAAGCACCTAAACTATCCATAACTAAGTTTACGAAAAGTAAATGTGTAACCTTTAAAGGCTCTTCTACCCCAAAGAATGGGGCAATTGCACTGATTACTACAGCACAAACATTAATTACTAACTGGAAGTTACAGAACTTCAAAATGTTATGATAGATGGTTCTACCATACCAAATAGCATCTGCAATACTCATAAGAGAATCATCGAGAATCACAATCTTTGAAGCCTCTTTAGCAACATCTGTACCTGAACCCATAGCAAAACCTACATCAGCGAGTTTTAACGCTGGAGCATCATTAACACCATCTCCAGTCATACCTGTAACAAGATTAAGCTCCTGTGATAATCTAACCATACGAGATTTATCTGTAGGTAATGCTCTAGCAATAACTTTAAGGTTTGGAATAATTTTCTTAACCTCATCATCAGACATCTCATTCAATTCTGCTGATGTAAGTACAACATCTGTGTCAGAAGTAATAAGACCTGCATCCTTTGCAATTGCTCTTGCAGTTTCAAGACGGTCTCCAGTAATCATTACTAACTGAATACCGGCTTTCTGAATCTTCTCGATTGCCTGTTTAGCATCTGGTCTAACATCATCACGAATACCAACAAGACCTGTAAGAATTACATCATCATTAATAGTATTTTCTATAAGTTTACTCTCAGAATAACCAAAAGCAAGAACTCGCATTGAACGGTCAGCTAAAGCATCAATTTTCTTATTAAGCACATCTAAATCAATGTCTTTAACTTTTCCATCAACATCGATATACTTCTTAGCCTTAGCAATAAGTCGTTCAGGTGCTCCCTTGTAATAAGTCTTACCTGCAACCTGTGCCTGACTAAACTTATTTGCTGAGTTAAAACCTTGTGAAGCTTCTATACCTACCCCATTATTGTTTGTAGTATTAAAGATGTCTTCTCCAATGAAGTTTAATAAAGCTTTATCTGTGACATTACCACCTACAACCTTATGCTCATCATCAAACATAGATTGTGTGTTCTTAGCAATAGCATTATATAAATAATCCTTGCCAGTGAACTTATCAAGGTCTAATGTTTTTCCATTTGCTAAGAAGAACTCAATTACTTCAAGCTGTCCTTTTGTAATTGTACCAGTTTTATCGCTATATAAAATATTTAAAGAACCTGCTGTCTCAATACCAACTGCCTTACGAACTAATACATTATGTTCAAGCATTTTCTTTGTATTCTGCATAAGAACCAAAGAAATCATAAGAGGTAAACCTTCTGGTACTGCACAAACAATAATAACAATTGCAAGAGATATAGCCTCAATAACATCTTGAATGATAGTTGTAGCCCCTAAAGCAATATATGCTGAAAAACCATCTGCAACTACAACATTATATACCATCATAAACACTGCAATAACTACAGCACCTACATAACCAAATACAGAAATCTTATGTGCTAAGTCATTTAACTTAACCTTAAGAGGTGAATCTGGTTCCTCAGCCTGCATTTCTTCAGCCATTTTACCCATCATTGTTTCTGTACCAACTTTGCATACTTTATAAGTACATTCTCCGTCAGTAACAACTGCACCTCTAAATAGAGAAACTGCATCAACAAAGGTATCACCTGTAACATTTTCTGGAAACTCAATATCAGAAGTAATTGCTACTTTTCTACAATCCTCTGACTCACCATTTAAAGCTGAATTATCAACCTTAATTGTTCCATCTACTACAAGACCATCTGCTGGAATTTTATCTCCTGACTGTAAAACAACAATATCGCCAACAACAATATCATCAATTACAACTTCTTTAAGAACTCCATCACGATAAGTCTTAACTAAATCCTTTTTAATACTAGCCTTAGTCTTTCGATAAGCTGTATCACTTGCTACCCCTGTTTTTGCTGAAACAAAAGCTACTACTAAAATAGCTACACACGTTCCTAAAGGCTCATAAATTTCCGCATACCCCATAAAGAACATAACAAACATAATTCCTGCAATAACTAGCAGGATTTTAATCATTGGGTCAGAGAAAGTTTCCTTAAACTCATCCCAAAACGTAGTAGGTTCTGATTCTGGAATCACGTTTGAACCATACTTCTTTCTTGACTCATCAACATCTGATGTATTTAATCCTGTAAACTTCACTATAAAATCCTCACCTTCACATTATTCATATAAACTAGCAAGTTTCTCAACACTAGCTTCTTTTGTACCCTCACCAATAGCATTAAACTTCCATTCGCCATTATACTTATAAAGCTCTGCAAAAATCAGACCTGCTACTTTATCTACAGAGCCATCTGATAAGTTATATCTAAATAACTCAGCACCTGTGTTCTCATCTACAAGACGAATAAAAGCATTTTTTACATCACCGAAAGACTGTCTTCTCATTTTTGCCATGTAGATATTTACTACAAATACAATCTTATCTACATCTGAATCAAGCTTGTCTAAATCAACAGTAATCTGCTCATCATCGCCATCACCTGCACCAGTAAGATTATCTCCATGATGATAAATAGCCTTCTTCATCACATTTCTATTTCCGAAATAACAAATATCCTTCTTGGATGTAAGTCTTCCATTTCTTAATGCGAAACAAGATGCATCGAGGTCAAAATCAGCACCTCCTCCAAAAAGTCCTTTCTTCTTTGCATCCCAACCAAGACCAACTAAAATACGATGTGCCTGTGGTGCCTCCTTTGTCAAACTAACTTTCTGACCTTTTTGTAAATTTACTGACATAATATATCCTCCTTATTAAAAGCTAGGAGTATTACTACCCCTAGCTTCGTGTCTATTCTGCATCAATACCAAAATTAGCACAAAGTGCTGCAAGTCCACCCTGAAAACCTGAACCAATAGCATTAAACTTCCACTCACCATTATTTCTGTAAAGCTCTCCAACAACAACTGCTGTCTCAATAGAGTAATCCTCACCTAAATCATAGCGAATAAGCTCTGTTCCTGAAGCAGAATCAACAATATGAATAAAAGAATTCTCAACCATACCAAAATTCTGACTACGCTGTTCAGCACTATCAATTGTAACAGTAAATGCTACCTTTTCAACGTCTGCAGGAATCTGAGTAAGGTCTACAATAATCTGCTCATCATCGCCATCACCCTCACCAGTTCTATTATCACCAGTATGAGTAACACCCTGACCATTCTTATTATTGTAGAAAATGAAATCTGCATCACTTCTAACCTTTCCATTAGCTCCTAACATAAAAGCTGCTGCATCAAGGTCGAACTTATCTCCACCATCATAACGGTTTACATCCCAACCAAGACCTACAACTACCTTTGTGAGTGAAGATACTCCTGCATCAGATGCTGCCTTAGCAAGACTAACTTTACCACCTTTACTTAAACTTACTGACATAATTTGCCTCCTTTTAATAAAATAATAACAAAAATGTATAGTAAAAATAGTGTAGCTTCGATACAACATTAAGTTTAAAGAAACTACACTACTTTATACTTATCTTAAAGTCCTAACATACCGCCTAGACCACCTAAGCCACCGCCTGTAGGAGTATTTCCTCCACCTCCTCCAAGCATGCTACCTAACTGACTTAATGTACCACCGACTGACTGACTAGCCTGACCAAAGGTTTGATTCTGCTGACGTGAAGCTTGCTGTCCTGTACGCTTACCATCCATAGAAATATCAATACCTGACTTTCTTTCCTGTGGCTGAATAATAACTGTTGCAGGTGAATTAGCTCCCCACTCAAACATATAAGTTTCACCAGATGCCTGACCAATTAAGTTTTTCCAACTTAAATCTAACTTAAAGCCTGGGTCACGACCAATCCAACATACACAAGCGTCAGGGTCAACTTCAAGGGTCGAACCATTCTGCATATTTGAAAGAACTATAGGGTTACCATCAACTAATACAGCAACATAAGCCTCAGCACCTACCCCTGTTAATGTTGAGGTAGCAAGACCTTTCTGAGAGATAACACCCTGAGCTAAGAAACGAACACTATATTTGCAATCCTGTGTAAATGCAAGAATATTTTCAGACTCTACTGAAATTGTTTCTCCTTGCTGTAATTTATACACAACTACATGCTGCTGGTCATTAGCATAATAAGTAATATTATCACCTCTTGAAGTGACCTTCATAAGTGGTAAGTTCTCACCTGTAAATCTACGACCAATCTGCCCAACTAAAGCCTGTAAAGGGTTACCTTGAGGTCCTAAAAGAATCTTCTCGAAAGAATAGTTTTTCTGACCATAATTTTCGCCACCTATAAAAGCGCCTGCCTTAGTGAATACTACCCCTCCTCCTTGTGATGTTACTTTTAATGTTAACTCGTTAACTGTTTCAAATTTAATCATTTGAAATACTCCTTTCTAATAAGCCTAGACTATATAAAAATCCCTTCAACTTAACAACAGCATCTTCTGTTGACCTTGAATATGGAATTCTTAACATTGGTATGTTATGCTCTTTTGCATAGTTATTTTTTCTTCTATCAGAATCTTGGACATCCAAAAAACTTCTTTCCTTATTTTCATTTCCAAACATATGATTAATATCTGTATGAAATTCTCCATCATACTCTATTAAAGCTACTGGTAACATATTAGCATCTAAAATACAAAAATCATACCTTAACTGCCCACCATACTGCGATACTAAATCATCGAACTTATATTCCTTTTTATAATTTAGTCCTGAAGTATTTAAAAAATTAGTAATTTCTGCACAACCTAAAGACTCTGTTTGACAACCACAAGAATTTATATGTCTACTCTGTATATGTCTTGCTGGTGCTATAAAAGGATTCTTACAATACTTACATTCACATTTCCAATATTGTTCTCCAGTTTCTTTATAATTCTTTGGTAAAACCTCTAAAATCTTTGTACCAAAAACATAAGTTCCAACTAAATTTTGACTGGAATACTTATTATTTCTAGCCTCTCCAAGACAACCACAACTTATTGTGGTATTATTACACACCTGTCCTGCAAAAGCCTCAAATCTTTTACCACAATTTAGACACTTTAATTTCCAAATTACACCAGACTTATTGCCTATTTTACCAAAATAATAATCTTCAATCTCTAAATACCCAACTACTTTACCAATATAATCACTATTAGCGTATTTAGTTTCCTTTTTACCAGTGCATGATGCTCTCATACAACTATTACAAGACTTCGTTTTATATGTTACTAAACTATGAATACCTGTAACTACATCCTTTTCGCCACAAGCGCAATCACAAACTCCAAGTACTTGACTATCTGCTGTAACAACAATATCCTTCAAAAATAAATCATTATACTGTTTATTTATGTATAAATCCTTATTTCTAAAATACTTAGACCTTATACCTGTCTGCTTTAAAACTATATCATCTAAATGAACTACTTTATTTCTTGCCAAAACAACACCTCTGCTAATCTGCTACATTAACACCATACATTTCACAAAGACCTGCAAGGTCTTTAGCTACCCCATCTCCTACTGCATTAAACTTCCATGCTCCATTATGATTATAAACTTCGCCAACTACCATAGAAGTCACATTAGCATAATAATCAGTTAATGTAAATCTTACAAGCTCCTGATTATTCATCTTATTTACAACACGAACATATGCATTTGAAACCATACTAAAATTCAAACCTTTAGTAAGAGCTTCATCGATGGTTACAACAAACACAATTTTCTTGCAATTTGGATTAACACCTTGAAGATTTATGCTGATTATTTCATCATCACCAAAACCTTCTCCCTGACTATCTCCTGAATGTTGAATACTTCCGTCTGGACTTACAGGCTGACCATAAAATACAAACCAGTCATCTCCTAAAACTCTACCATCAGCACCTAACATAAAAGCACTAGCATCAAGGTCACAAGCCTGATTTGTAATATCCCAACCAAGACATACTTGAATACTAGATAAGACTTCTCCATTCTGTGCTAAATTAACTTTTTGACCTTTCTTAAGATGCACACCATTGCCTTGAGGTCTTTGTTTTGGCTGAATTGGCTGTGTTTGCTGTTGATACTGCATTTGAGATTGCTGAGTATATTGTGGTTGAGATTGCTGTACTGGCTGAGTATATTGTGGCTGAGCCTGTTGACTACCCCCTCCCATTAGGTTTGACATTAAATCATTTGCACTCATAGCACCTGATGTTTTCATAGGTATATCAAACATTGTAAATCTCCTTTCTAATTAAAATTAAAGGCTATATACCCCTTAAATTTTTAATCATTTAGAAATATATAGCCAAATTGAGCTACTTAACCTAAACTTCTTAAAAGTTTAGTCGAAATTTATTTCAATACCTCGCTTTTCCAAATCACTTTTTATATCATCGTAACTTTTATCCTTAAGCTCAGCATTTTTATCCTTTTCATTAACTATCTCATTTACTTTATTTTGAGCCTTATCTACAATATCATTTTCTTGTATTGTTTTAAAACCATTCTTAATTAAATCTGTAAGTCTATCTTCAAGATCTTCTCCAGTCAAAACCTCTGTACTTACATCTAAAATCTTAACTGCTGGGAAACCTGCCTCAATTGTATCCATACAAAGTTTAGAAACTGATTTAAGACCTAAATCTATTAAATAATCTGATAATACTTCACATTCCTTTGAATTATCAGACTCTACAATTTTAAGCTCTCCTACAGTTCCATCTGTTTGAGATATTTCAATATTTTTTAATACTGTATAATCAAAACTTATAGAATTCTCATCATCATATTTATAAGTACATTTAAACTTAAATGGTGTACCCTCAAAAGAGCAAGTATCTGACTTATAAACTATGCTAGAATCTGAATAAACCAACTCTACAGAATCATTTAATTTAGTATTATCATTATAACTTTCTACTTTACCTGACTTAGTATCCTTAATAGAAAGATTATTATTGTAAGCATCATAAATAACTATTTTTCCTACTAATTTACCTTTCTTACACTCACCTAAAACTAAAATAGCTGATTCAGAATCATAAGCAATATATGTATTATTATACACTACACCTTTCTTATAAGTTCCTATCTCAAAATCAGTAGCATTAAGTCTACTCCATTTAAGATTTACATTATTAGGTAAATTTTTATATCTATCTCCAATATAAACATAATTACTATCGGAATCTAAATAATAAACTTCACTTAAATAATCTTTCTTTATACTTTTAAAAAAACTTTGTTCCTTATTAGATACTTGCGAAAACTTATTTTCTGAAAACAAAGATGAAAGAGAATTTTTGGTATCTACCCCATAAAGTGATGATAATGCCTGCTCTTTAATTTCATCCTTAGCCACATCTTTAACAACATCTTTTACTAAAGATGCACTCACTACAGTACTACTTGAACAACCTGTAATACTTACGATTAATATCATCATACAAAATATTGATACTACTTTTTTCAACCTAAACATAAATGGTATACCTCCTAATAATTAAATACTAAGAGATATACCATTAAATTACTTATTACTGATTAATATTATTCAGCATCAATACCATAGTTCTTGCAAAGTGCTGCAAGTCCACCACTGAATCCAGCTCCTACTGCATTAAATTTCCACTCACCATTATGCTTATAAACTTCACAGATAACAATAGCAGTCTCAATACTGAAATCCTCTCCAAGATTGTAACGAACAACTTCAGCACCTGTGCTCTCATTTACAAGTCTTACATATGCATTAGAAACCTGACCGAAATTCTGATTTCTCTTATCTGCATCATAAATTGTAGCTGTGAAAGCAATCTTCTGAATGTTATCTGGAACCTTTGTAAGGTCTACGATAATCTGCTCATCATCACCATCATCTGAATTGCCACCAGTTCTATCATCACCAGTATGATGAATAGCTCCATCTGTAGAATCCAAATTCTTATAAAAAATGAAATCTGTATCTTTTGTAACCTTATCATTAGCACCTAATTCGAAACAAGATGCATCAAGGTCAAAATCATAACCACCTGAATACTTATTTGTATCCCACCCTAAACCAACAACAATCTTTGATAAGCTAGGGTCTTCCTTTGATAAACTAATTTTCTGTCCTTTTGATAAGTTAATTGACATAATTTAATCTCCTTTACTGCTTATTTGTACCATCTGGTAATTTATATGTATTATTAAACTCAGTTTTCATTTGCTCAAGTTTAAGCTTATCCTCTTCTCTCTTCTTAGAAGATTCTTCCTGAATGCGCTGAGTTTCCTTAATACCATTCATAATAGTATTATAAGTTTCCTGCAATGTTTCAATCTTAATAGATGACTGAGAAGTCATACGCATAATATCTGCTGAAGCCTGTGCAGTATTCTTAGCATTTCTCTTAAGAAGTTCATTTGTAGTCTCATCAAGTTTAGCAAGTGAATCAGCCTGAATTTTCTGACGCTTAAGTAAAACAGCCTGTGCAATTGCCTGTTTAAATACAGGTAATGTAATAATAAAAGCTGAATCAATCTTTCTTACAAGATTAAGATTACTATATTCCATAGTCTTAAGCATAGGAACTGACTGCATTGCAACCTGCTCTGCAACTCTTAAATCCTGAACTCTTAACTCAAGCAACTGCTTAGCCTGTTGATATGTCTGAACCTCAAATTGAGCATTTGCATCTGTTTTAACTCTTTCTTCTGCATCTGCAATAAGATTTGAAATCTCCTCTACCCCCTGCTCTCCTGCAAGAATATAAAGTTCAAGTTTATGATAATTTTCTACATTAGCCTGAAACATAGTTTCTAACTGCTCATTAGAACGCTGAATTTCACTCTCATACTGCTTAAGTTGGACATAAATCTTATCAATTTCCTTGCCCATTGTATCATATTTAGTAAGAATCTTATCTACCTGCTTTTTCAGATTTGTGAAAATCTTCTTAATACCCTTTGGGTCTTCCTCAAGTTCCTTAATATCAAACTCTTCCATAATTTTGTTAAGTGATGTAAGAACTTTTCCAGTATCGTTAAGTTGTCCCATACTCATACTGCTTAATACTGTATCAGATGCCTTAGATACTTCATCTGCTACTTTTGAACCAAACTTTACAATAGAGTTCGAATCATCTACAACAATTTCAGTTGTAAGTGCATCTACTTCTGGAGAGCCTTTATACTTAGAAACAATTTCATTTTTTGTTTCTACAATATCAAATGTTTCCTGCTGTTCAACAGCTGTTGTAACATCTTTGTCCTTTTCAATAGTAACTGCCATAGTTATCTCCTTCCAAATAATTTACCAAAAAACGACTTTTGATTTATATCATTGAGCTTGAAGTTATACTCATAATTTCCAAACTCATGATTTTTAAATAACTCTCTTGTAGTATGAGCATTTAATATATTATAACCAGTTGGTACAACTAGAAGAATATCAAACCCTAATAAACTTAAATAAGTAACTAATATAGAATCCTGTAAAGACATTTGCTCTGTAGAAGTTCTTATATTTATAAGTTTTGGATTTTTCTTAGTAAAATCAAAATTTTGCATAGCCTGTATAAACTGCTGTGGTAAATTCAAAACTACTTGAAATAATACATTCTCAACACCATTTTTACCTACCCCTTGAATCACTCCTATGTCTAATAATTCTTGGACTTTACTAAGCATATAAGATTGTATATCATCTCTTAAATAAGCGTACTTATAAGCTCTATGTTGTCTAATCTTCTGTATAGAAACTTTTCCGTTTTCCATACACTCTGCTGCAAAAAGATTTATAGCCTGCTCCTTATAAATATCGTTCTCAATAAGAATTGCATCGGATTTTAAATCATTTAAAGTCTGAGTAAACCTAGAATAATCCCCGTCTGGAATGCCACCTAATCTTGCATATATCGTAGGTAATTTAACTATATTATCTTTAGTCTCAAAACCCTGACGCATCCTAAGCTCTTCATGCCATAATAATTTTATCTCATCATAAGTACAATTCAAATAGGATACATTAGCCTGACTATACTGATTTTCTTTAAAAATACCAAGTTCTCCATTATATAAAACATTATGTATCTCTGATTCAGCTTGACTAGCTACAGTAGTTATACCAATAATCTGTTTACTTGTCGGAAATTTAACAATGCTTTCAGTATTTGATAATTCCTGCTTTCTCAAGACATTCAAAGGTAAATCTGCTTTACTAGGGTTAAGCACTACAATATTCATATTAAAGTAATTTAATACTGTCAATACAAATTTTGTAGTATCTGATATATTATCAGTTAAGATAAACAAGTAGCCATTATTTAAAATACTTTTATATCTTAAACAAATATAAAAATAAGCTATGCACTTTGATATATTTGTTACACCTAATTTATTAATACTCTCATAAAAAGCATACTTAAATGTAGTAGTTAAATGTATATCACTTAAAATAGCTGTGTTTAATAAAACCTCTAAACAAGCCTCTATATTAGAATAACTTGTACTATTATTTAAAATTTCATCTGGTCTTACTGGTGGAATATTACCCTCAATAAACTCAGCATTTTTAAGACTACCCCTGATTTCGTAGAGTGTATTTGACCACTCTTCATTAGTACCTAACACATGAAGTCTACTACATTTGCAATCTTTAATGTTAAATAAATCTGCATCATTATTTACATTGACCTTAATAAGATTATTTCTATCTCCTAAAGTCTTCTCAATTTGCTGTTTCTGTAAAATAGACTTACGAATTTCAGATAAAGACCAACTAGGTGGAAATGCTTTTACCTGTTGAAATTCATATAGACTAGAGCATTTATACTCATTATCATACTTTTTATAGTCATTCTCAGTTTCACTAATACTTATATATACTATAGAGCAACCGCACAAATTAAGGATTTGCATAGTTCTTAATTCGTAAGTACCATATGGTGCTGTATAAATGATAACTGGTACTACAGATGAGCCTATCTTTGTAAGTACTCCTGCAAATTTATAATAAAGCCAACACATTAACTTTGTATAGAAATTTCTTAAAGCACTATCATTTTTACCTGATGCTCTGAGCTGACTAAATACTTCAAAAACTGAGCTAGATAAAATTTCATGCTGATGTAAGTTTAACTGTGGTAGCCAACTTGATAACTTTGTTTTAAAGAACGATAAAGAACATTCAAAATCTACCCCTAGTTTGTCCTGAAAATATTCAACATTTCCTGCTGTTGGATTTTGTAACTTATCTTGAATAATACAACCACAACTAGCTGCTTTATCGTAAGCCTGTAATATAAACTCATCAAACTCCTTACAGTACCCATTAAAATGAATACTGCAAGGCTTTTCGTAAAATGAACTTAACTCCATAAGTTCCTCCTATTTTAAACCATAATATTCAGCAAGATACATAATTTTTTCTGCCCAATTTCCATGTGTCTTAACCTCATTCATACGACTCTTAAGATTACTTCCACAAACCATTGAATTTGCATCCTTATCCCAAGCAAGAATAGCCTTAGCATCTTCATAATCTTCTTTCAACACACGACAAGATTTATTGATTACATCAATCTGCTTAGGATGAATAACAGTTTTACCTACAAAACCTGCTGTAATATCTTTCTGCACCTCATTTGCAAGACCTAAATCCCAATTCTCACCATTATAATATTCCCAAACTGCTCCAGATACCACATAATCCTTGCTAAATACTGTAAGAATATCAACAAGTACATCAGCTACTGGTTTAATATCATAAACTGTTTCAAAACTATGACGTCTAAGTCCAAATACATTACTAAGGTCATTTCCTCCAACCCTGATATTTAATACCAATCGTTCAATTTCATCAAGATACTCTTTCATTTTATACAAAAAATCATATCTTGTTCTTAAATCTACCATAGCAGGTGATTCAAGAATTGGCATAATATAATAAGTACCTTCATAAAGTTCATTAATTCTCTTTACTTCATTAATGTAATCAATAGCATTTGTTTCATCAAACTTTGGAGCATTAAAACCTGTAATAATGCTTCTTGCCTCACCAAAACGTTTCATCAAATCAGTAATCTGGTCTGGTCTACGAACACGAACAAAAATTTTAGGTAAGTAAAACTGGATACCCCTCTTTGTTAACTTGTATAAATCTGTAATTGTTTCTACCAAGATAGCCTCAGCTTCTTCAACTTTATTATCATTTATTGTGTCTTCAAGACAAAAAGCTAAAGAGAACTTTTCTCCAAATTCATTTGCTACTAATTTATCCACAATATCTTCCTTATTTGCTGGGCAATACATTAATGCTCCAACACTATAGTAAATTGCATTGTTTTTCATTTTATTAATTTCCTTTCCATTCTTTATTTTTCTTTGCAATAGCTACAACTTCATCGAGTTTCTTTCTCTGTTTTGAGCCTATACCCTTTTGAAATAACTTATTGAAATTATTTACGACTCTAATCTGTTTATCATAATTACCATGTTCATCATATATAGTTAATGAGAAATTGCAAGCCTTATCATCTGGAACTTTGGCATCATGGTCTAATTCCGAAAGCATCAAATTAAAAGGACAATGTAAAAATGTTCTACTAGCCTTGGATGTAAGCAATTTCAGAGGAACAAATCTACCCCTTTCAGTTAAGCATTCTGGACAATATAAAGGTTGATACCTATTTTCTGCCTCACAATGTGGACAATAACAAATAGCACTACCAATACTTACTCTATCATCTTCATCTTTATTTCTTACATTAAAATGAATACGTGGAACTGATTTGATAACACTATTTGAATAATTTGCATCACTAGCATTTACACCTAATAACATAGGTGTGTCACAAAATGGACATCTACCAAAAGGTGCAAATTCTTCTACAGGGCTTTCAGATAAATCCAAAGTTTGTTTGTAATCAGAAACACCTAAAACTCGTGACTCAAGTAATTCAGACCAGTTTAATTTAGGTTTAGATTTCATATTATCACAAATATCTGCAATACTAATTTCTATAACCTTAAAAGGCTTTGGACTCAATTTACGCAATTTTCTATATTTTATAATCTTCTTTGAATCGACTCTATGCGTATTGTTAAACTCAAGATAATAACACATTCTTGATGTATTAATAATAGCATCTGGAATGATGTAAGCAGAATCATCATAATAGACTTTCAAGTTATCTCCAAAAGTAGATAAAATCTCATCTTCCCGAATAACTACCCCATCAAGATTAATACAATCAAAGTTTCTATACTGAATCAAATCACTAGCTAATTTATGTAATGGATGTACATTCAAATAACGCTTATCTGCATTATGTATATTCTTTAAAGGTGTTATTAATGAGAAACAATCATCTCTTTTGCTACTTGGAATAAACTTTACTGCTTCATCTATCAAAAATGCATGTTTAAACTTAATAATGTCTTTTCCATATTTATCAATTAAATAGTGAGCATCAGCAGTACTAACTAACTCTCCATCAAGTTTTGCAAGCTCCTCTGTAGCTTTATCTGTTAAGACATTAAGTATTGCCATGCTCGTATTCCATCTAGTACCCATATAACTACCCCCTATGCATCAGCAAGTTCTTTAATAAGACCAACTGCTTTATAATGATTAAGCTTTGTATACTCAACTGGAACATTTTTCTCCTCAGCTAAGCGAATAATATGAGCTACATCAATATCATCTTTACACTTATCTGAAATTAATACCTTCCAAGGAACTCTTCTAAGTAAAACTCTAGTAGCTTCTCCGATACTTGGCTTAACTAAGTTAATGTCATGAATATTATATTCTTTTGCGATTCTCTTAGCCTCATCAAGACCTGTATCTTCAAAGTCTACCCCTGTGAAAACTGTGTCTTTCTTAAAATGTTCCTCAATTGCATTGATAAAAGCATAAGATAAATCATCATCTTTAAGCTCTTCATAATAAACAGCACCATGAAAATCATCCGCACCTATAATATCATCTCGAAGAAATGTTCTTGAAATAAGACCAGATACTGTACTATTTAAACAACAACTAGGAATAAGTAAATCCTCTCTAGTTCCATAGTACTTAGCAGCACCTGCTGGGTCTGCAACAACTGCAAGGTCTTTTGATACTTTAGGGTAATCTACTAAAGCTTCTTCAAGCTGATGATTAATAGCTCCTTTTCCTGTCCAACCATCTACAAATAATAAATCTTCAGCTTTATAGTTATCTAAAAGAAACTTCATAGCATTTTTATCAATACCTCTACCCCTGATTATTGATATACTATAATGAGGAACATCAACATTATATTTAAAGCTAATATAATGTTTAAGTAAAATACCGATAGGAATACCAGCTCTAGCCAAAGACACAAGAACTACATTATTTCCCTTAGCCTTCATAATCTGGTCTGCGAGAACTCCAATTGCATTTGCATTTTTCTCAGCAAAAACTTTAACAAGTTCATCATAAATCTGCATATATTTATCTGATGGCTTATACTCGATAGGCAACATTTCACAATAATGTTTACCTGCCTGAATAAGTTTCTCTCTTTCTTCAGTAGACTGTGGCTCTACCTGACCTGTAATATCCTTAAGTAATAAAACAACATCCTCTGGTGAATAGGAACTTCTCATTTATTTCTCCTCCAATATAATTTCTGTAATATTCTTGTTTCCGAACAATCTTAATGCAGTAATTAAATCTGAAAAACCATCTGTATGGTACTTATAATCTCCAACTATATAAACTGCATCATACTTTCTTAAGTTATATAAATAAGTATCTCTGCTAATATCATATAAACTAGTTAGGCAAAGCTGGGTATGCAGAGGATAATCAGTCGAGTTAACTACCCCAATAGGGCTTCGTGTAGTTGAATGACTCTTTACATCGTAACCTAAACTCTCAAGATAAGCACCAATCTTAATTGCAGGATACATACATTCTTCAGTACCTAAAACTAAAATTGTTTTAACACCATCCTTGCAAGCAAGTTGAGAGCAAATTGCATCTAAATCTTTATTGTACTGAGTAATATCCGTTACTTTTCTTGTATTTGCCAAACTAAAGCGAAATACATAATCTGCTCTTATATTATTCATATCAAAAATACTTCCATTAAGATTATAAGTATCTGCCTCGTCTGAAAAGCCTGAATTATCTAACTTAATAAGATAGTGTACATCAATATTAACATCATTATAAGTCTTCAAGTTCTCATCTGACATGCCATTTAAAATTGATAAAACAGAAAACTTTAAATTACTATTTTCCCTTGTTAAAATATTTACAATTTTTAAAATAGTATTACCAGTTGTAACCTCATCTTCAACAAAAAGAATATGATTATAATAATTCAAATCTACTTTAATAAGCTTCTGCTCTGTTGCATGACTATGGCTTTCTGAAAATTCAAAAAATTCTGCACTGAAACTTTCTCTTGTTGTATTAACATAATCACAGTTAAGTTTAGTAGCAACCTCAGCACCAATAGCTGTAGCAGTTTCTGCAAAACCAACTACAAGTAATCTCTGCTCATTTTTATAATCCTCAACTAAATCTGCAAGGTCATCAAACATCTTTAATGCCTTTGCAGGACTACTTGGTACATGCTTACATTGAGCCTCATTTAAAACAAGATAATTTCTCTTAGTATTGTTTACACGCTTGCATACTTTTACACAATCTCTGTAATCCATATTTGTAAAATCCTTTCATTTAAAAATACTTTATAATATATAAAAAAGATTGCAGATACTCTCAAGTATGCTACAATCTTTCATAATAAATATTCTACTTTCAAAACAATACTATCTTTTATATTTAATACCTAATGCATCTTTTATCTTCTGAGTCGCTACTCCCTGTGCTATCTGACCTAAACCCCCTAAACCATCATGTGCAACTGCACCAATAACTGAAGTAGCTACATCCATACCACTAGAATTCTTACCCTTGCTTCGATTACAATGCTGACACATAGCCTGTAAATTCCATATGTCATCGGTTCCTCCGAGTCGTTTCGCAATCTTGTGATCAACATCAATCTGACTTTTTGGATAAAATCTTCCACAGCATACACATCTATACTGTTTTCCTCTCTTACCTGGGATCGTAACTCCTGGATTAGCTTTAAAAAATTCTTCTCTGTAACTCATAATATCCTCCTATAATAAAAAATAAGCAATTAAAAATAATACTAAAGCTATTATTAAACCTATAAGCAAGCCTAAACCAATAGCATGAATATCTGAATACTTTTTAGTCCATAAAATACTATCAAAATCCAACATTATTTTTATCTCCACCAAACAACTTCTTTAAACTACAAATACAAATAACTTTTCCACAATCTGGACATACCGATATGGTATCTCCAAAAGCTTTCTTAAGACCGCTATCAAGAGAGTCTAAAACACCAGATACAGTAGTCTTCTCAGCTACCCCATCTTTTCCTACAATCTCCACTGGTACAGCCTTTTCTATATCATCTTTGGTTAATGATATTTTAGCTACTTGTGTATCAGCTGTTTTAGATACTCCACAAACTGGACAACTTATAAGACTGTTATCATCTGATTTTTTCCATAAATTATCTGGTATCATAGAACCACAATTATTACACTTTATCATGCTTCTTCCTCCTATTTGTTTTATATTTTAATCTTTTATAGTACTCCTGTCTAAAGTAATTATTTCTAACATAATAAATAAAATGAAATCGCCTAAATTTTTCAGCTAATTTAAAAGGAATTGTAACCTCAAATAACTTAAAATTAGATACTATTCCGTTATATCTTAAAGCTACCCCTTTATAAGAGAAGTAGCACAATAGCTGTCTGAATAATTCATTTATACTTCTTACTCTTAAGTTATTAACATCTTTATACAAATAACTTCGATTAAATACTATTCCTACTATGCCATCAGAACAAGCATTATTATCCTTATAAAGACCTATACAACAAGGTGACTCATATTTGATAAAATCTGATAACATTAGTTCGATTCCTACAGTACTCCTACTATAATTAATGAAATCTATAAGAATTTGTGTATTATAATAGCCTATAGTAATCATAAATTCTGCTACTTTTATAAACTTTTCATTACATTTATAAACTCTTATATTATTCTTAATATTTATTGATTTAAAATACTTAGCAATACTAGATACATCAAGGGAACTTGGAGTCAACACAATAAGCTCATAATTTAAAATATGTTCTAAACAATAGTCGCTAAATCTATAATATAAATTAGATAACTCTTCATTGATAGCTGACTCATAATCTTTTACATATACAACTAAAGAAAAACCATTCATATAATTATAACCTCCTTTATGCTCATTATAATTATAGAATGGTATTATATAACTTAAAGCTTTGTTTTCATAATAAATTTAATATCAGATTTAGTCAAAGCCCCAGTGTAATATCTTGGCTTATTTACATTCGTATCCATCATATAATCAATAAGCCTATAAGCTACAATATCATCTAACTTATTTTGCTCTGCTAAAGCATAAGCTTTCCTTAAAAGCACTACCAAAAAATTACTTGAATGCTTATCAAAAAATTTAAACTTAATAACAATACTATAAAAATCATCTACCCCTTTTATATCTGTATCTTCAAATACTTCTGCAATAACAAAAAAACTTTTACGGTATAAATAATCCTTACTGAAATAATTTCTTAATAAAATATCAAGACACGTCTTTGCCTTATTTTCTGATATATAAATTTCATAAGCTAATTCTTGTGTACGAATATAATCTGGGATAGCTGAAATAGCAGATTTAGATTTAGCTAAATACTCTTTATTGATAATATTCTCTGGTAATTTCTCATACTCAGAAACATAACATTTGAAATCTTCATAAATTTCTTTTAACTCTGAAATAGGTCTGTTATTGTAAGCACTTGTATAGCTACCCTTGTATATAGCTAAAGGAACTAAACGATACTTTCCACAATAATTATAATTATTATCCACAGTAGGTAAGAAAAACACCTTAGCCATTTCAAAGTATTTTTCTCTTATATCCACCTCAGCCTTACCATTAATACAAATAAATTCTTCCACTGAAATATCAACTCCTTTAGTAAATATCGCTCAAATTACTAATTTTTATAAACTGTCTTAAAATATATTCTGCCTTCTTTTTCTGCATTCCCTGAATAACCATTCCAAGCTTAATCATTCTCAAAAAAGCATCAATATCTTTCTTATCTTGCTCAGAAAAAGAAGTAACACTTAAACTATTCATAATAGTGCTTAATCTTAAAATTCTATCTCCATTCACAGTACCATCAATATTATAAAAAACCAATGATTTCTTTGCTGCAAAATAGGCATTTACCAAAATATCCATATAAGCCTTATAAGATGTAATACCTGTTTGAGTTAAAGCATATCTATTATCTCTTCTATTAACCTTTATATATTTAGCAATAAAATAATTGCAATAAAAATTAAATAAACGCTCATCACTTGCAACTCTACCAGTTTTATTCGTTATAGCTAAAGAATTATTTATATAAGATGCATAAGGTATATCTCTATGTAATCCAAAAAAGTGTGTACCACAAGTATCTAGAACCTTACGTCTTTGTAAACAACCTAAATAGTTTATTATAAATAATCTTATATCTGCATCATATAAATCTTTTCTAGTCATTAAATCATTTAAATCTGTAGATGAATTTAACTTAATATTTGAAATAGAATTTATATCAAATATACTGTAAATTCCATCACTTCTTATAGTAAAAGCAAATGACTTATTTCTATATGTTCTCATGTGAGAATGAACAGAATCCCCATAAATAGGTGAACCATCTAACATTGCATTAAGTCCTGCTTGAGTTGAATTTACTCCTGCCTTAAACCATGCTAAAAAAGACTTGATACTTACTACCCCTTTTGCTGTTAATACTGCACCCATACCTGAAGTAGCAAGTGCATCTAAACTACCTAAACCAGTCTGTGTTGAAATTAAGCCTAAAGCCCCCATGAATAAGCAAGCATTCATTAAACCATCAACTTCTGATTTTTCTCGCTCAGTATAACATTTTCTAGCTTCATCTGCTATATCTGCCTTATATGCTGATTCAGTAGATAATCTCAAAGCATTTACATATTCAATATGCTCTCGTAATCTATCTCTTAAACCTTTATCTACAAAATCTAATTTTACTAAAGCTTTTGCACCATCTACGTCTGAAATCTTTTTTTCATAATCATTAAAATCATAATCCATATACTCGGAAGAACTCTCAACAACACTTCTGAAGTCATCATCATTCAAAGTCATATCTCTATCATAGTATACAATATCCTTATGAATATCATCTTTGTTTCTAGGATATTTAATTGTACCGTTATAAGTTCTATCTTCAAACAAAAATTTAAACTTTTCTTTTAATTCTGCTAACTGCTCATCCGTAATTATACCTAATTTCTCTAATTTTTCTTCAATCTTATTATAATAGCTATCAATAGAAGTAGCTACCCCTTCTTGTGCTAATTTTAATTCTACTAAATCTTTCTTAATAGAAGATAACTCATTAAGCAATAAATAATCTATATTATTATTTTTTAAGTCTACTAACTCCTGTTTCAAACTAGAATCGTCATAAGGAGTTATACTCTGCCTTAACAATCTTATCTCTGTCAAAATCTTATCCAAATCAGAACGAGATTTAACTGGCTTTTTATTACAATGTCTTCTATCCTGTAATCTTCCTGCACTATCTATCTCAAAACCATCAACTGCCCAAACTCCTGTTTTAATCATATTCTTCATATAATCTTTAGAATATATTGCACATTTACTTCCATCAGATAGTTCGTAGCCTGTAACTACCCCATTTGCTGATTGTACATTCACTACTTTTAAATTTATCATAAGTTTACCACCTTAAATAATTATAATTTAAATATTATAGATTGGTCTAAACAATAATAAATAAAAAAGGTACAGACATAAGTCTGTACCTTTAATCGTAACAAATTGCAACATTTGAACAATGTTTATTTATAATATGCATATAATACTGCCTTGTGGAAACCTAAAGATTAACAAACCACCTCTCGTAACCATTACTCAAGGATTTCAGCAATAACTTATTGCCTATATACTGATTATAAATTATCAGTTATCAGTTACTAGCTACTATCCCGTAGCATTAACAGTTAAAAGTTGACAGTTACTCAGTAAAAATTAACAGTTATCAGTTTAGGAATATGTTATATAAACTCATCCACATTGAGTTCTGTATTTTATACTGGATGCGAAAGTTGGATTTGAACCAACGATGTCTGATTAAGAGTCAGATGCCTTACCCCTTGGCTATCTCGCAAATCAACAATTTTCTTTATTAACGCAAAAGAATAGCGAGTCTGATATTTAAGGTTTTCGTATTATATGCAAAGATATTAAAACTCTACGAAAGTTGTTGCATTAGATACCTTAATCGCAGAATCTAACTCTTTCTTAAGAGTCTCATACTTATCTTCGAGCTTCTTAATCTCTTTCTCTACCCCAATTGGGTCGATAATATCCGCTCTATTGTCTGCTACAAGTGACTCAAGTGTCTGTGTAACTGCTGGAGTAAGCTCCTTAGCCTTATCACCTGAAGTCATGTTATCCTTATACTGCTCAAGCTCTCTATCAGCTTTAGCATTCAGCTCATTTGCTGTGGCAGATACACTAGCAAACTGACGCTCTAAAACATTAATCAGCTTACCTGTGAAGTCTGTAGATGTATCACCTACAAGTGCCTTTCTCATAGAGATAGCTGCTGCTCTTGTCATCACTGTATCATCTGATAACTTAATCTCAGTACTTGCATTTGCAAGAGTGATAGCTGTATCAAGACGAGTATATCTATCAATCATATCTGTAATACTCTGATATGCTGACTTAGCCTCATTTTCAAAGGTTTTAGGGTCTGTGAAACCTGTAGTTCTGACCTTATCATCCTTAACTCGCTTACAAGCGATAAAATATGTACTATTAATAGCACTAATAATCTTCTTACGAAGAAAATCACGCTCATCAAGAGCATTGCAAACCAACATTCTTTCTGTCTTCTTTGCCATTTGTAAATCCTCCTAAAGTTAAAAGTTAATTTATTCATTTACATAATATATTATACCATTAAAACTAAGAAAAGTCAACAGTTAAATCAAATATTTTTAAAAAATATTAGCCTACTGTATTGATTGCATTAAATCCTCAAATAAAACAAGTTCTCCAGTTTCTCGTGAAGATTTTAAATCTATAATTCTCTGATTGGAACTACCCCTTAGAGGTAAATGCAAATCCTTCTTTTCCAAGATAAATTCGCCATCGACAAACATATCACATAAATCAATAATTTCTTTTAATATGTCATCTTGTATAACATCTTCATAATGCCAATGACTCCAAATATTAATTTTTAAATTCGGGAAATGTGCTCGTACCTGTGATACAATTGCTAACACTTCAACCCTATTTTCTGGCTCAAAAGGGTCTCCACCTAAAATACTAAAAAAATCAACATATGGTCTACTTAATAATCTACAAATTTCATCTAATGTTTTATCCGTAAATTCCTTGCCAGTATCAAAATCCCAAGTCTCAGAGTTAAAACAACCCTTACAATGACAATGACATCCACTAACAAATAAGGATACCCCAAATCCTATTCCGTTTGCTACATCCTTAGTCTTTATACCTGAATAATGCATAGTTCAACCACCTTTTCATAAAAAGACAAGGGTTGTAAACCCTTGTCCTCTTTCTTAAAATGACATTCCAAAACCTAAACCAGTCATTTGTCCTAAAGCCCAAATAAACAAAAATGCTGCAATAACAACTATTGTATACATTCCTGCAGATGAGTTATTTTCTCTCATTCTAAATAAGCTGAATAATAAAATTACAACAGCAATAAGCAATACTAAAACTGGTTTATCTGCAATCCACTGAATTTGTTGCTTACATCTAGAAACAAAAGCACTCATATAATATTACTCCTTATCTGTAGAGCCAAAACCCCCATCTCTATTCTCATCATTAATAACAAGACCTTTTTCTGGTCTGAGATACTTCTTAAATACACCCTGACCAACTTTATCTCCAACTTTTAATGTTACTGCCCAAGGCTTGAAATTATAAAATGCAAACATAATCTCACCATCGTTATCCTTATTTTCAAAGTAATCAGAATCAACTACCCCAACTCCGTTTGCTAAAACAAGACCTAACTTCTTAGGGTTTGAAGAACGATTATAAAGCTCAAGAACCTCATCATTCTCCATACTAGCCTTAATACCAGTATGTACAAGCGTTGGAGCAATATCATGCTTCTCTTCTACAGCTTTCTCTTCCTTACGAGAATAACCAAGACTAGACATAACAGAATCAAAAGCCTTAACAGCCTTATCTTCAGCCTTATTACCTAAACTTGAGAAAATCATACCCCAAATACTAGGGATAGTTACTTCCTCTGCACAATAAAAATCTGCTCCTGCAGAATGTCTTGTAGCATAAACTGGTAACTTAGCACTAGGAAAAGCTGGCTCATAAGTACCTGCTAAACATCTATCCTGAGTATAAGATACTGGCTCTCCATTTTCCATCTTTCTTGCAATTTCAAAACTTCTCATGATAAAATCCTCCAAATTTTATAAAATTTCTAATAGATATATAAACTTTAAATTCAAATTAAAGAAAAAGTAATTAATACTAAGCTAAAAATAAAACCTTTAAAGCCACAAAGAATTATGCTAATAATTATAGCTATAAAGCCTATAAACGAAGCACCTAGTAAATAATACAAGCCACCTATATGCTCATCTATAATACCTCGCTCTGTTAACTCAAAATGATGCTTATTCTCAGAGTATACAGTTAGAGTATTTCCTTCTATATACTTACTTGTTTCATCTCCGATAATAGATAATGTCTGTAAAGTATTATTTGGGTCTCTAAATGTTATTTTTGTCTCTGTATCATCACCTGTATTTACTACTTTTACACTGGTTATTAAACAATCATACGAACTTATATTAGACCTATCATAATTAGTCTCTGCACTATTCCAATTATCTAAAACTATATTAATTAATATAGTAGCTAATATATTTAATATGATTATTAAGATAATCTTTTTATGCTTTATTATAAAATCCATCAAATTAACCTCGTAAGAGCATTTTTACTACCCCAAGTACAACCCTCTTTACAAGATAACATCTGACATTTTGTGTTAAGCTTACCTGATTTGCCTCTAAGCTTTTTAACATAGTTAATGCAAGCCTTATTTGTAATTACACCTGCATCTACATCTTCTATGAACTTAGCTGCTGTTACAGATGTCTGTTGCATAATTTCAAGCTGTGCTCTACCACATAATCTTTCTTCGCACTTCAGAATAAAATCAGAAATATGTCCCGTTTCTACAATACAAACTTTAATAGCCTGTGGAACTAAATCCTTAACTGAATCTAAATCAGATAGCCACTCATCTACATAATCTGTGCCTAATAGCATAGGTGGAATAAAGAACTCTGGATGCTCAAAGTTTGGATTGAAAAACATAAAATACTTAAGAGTTCTATGCCTTTCTGCCTGAGCAATATGTACAAATGAAGCTGTATAAGAAGTATTATATACTAAACCAAAATAATCATCAGAAGAACGAGTATCTGGTGTGTAATTAAAGTCGCCTGTATAACCATCTGGTTCATAGCAACTCAAATCATACCCTTTCATAGGATGGTCTTCTACCCCTGATAAAGATGTTAAAAATTCAAAACATCTATTCTTATTATCTCGTAACTCCTCTACATATAAATTATCATATATGAAGTTAGATAACATTAGTAAATCAAAATAAAGTCTAGTTTCAAAATAACTAGCTTCTATACCTGTTGACTTACTTAAAAGAATACATTTACCTTCTTTACCGTTAGTTTGCTCCCACTTAATATAATCCATATCATATTGTGGAGTATACTGATTTATATACCTCTGACACCAATCGTAGATATAATTCCACTGTCTTAAGCTAGTAGAATATCCAAATGTAGTACTGTAAGTGAAAACACTTAATACATATCTGGCATTTTCCTGAGCCATTTTCCAACTTGGTAATGTAGTATCAGCTTTAATAACATCTCTAAAATAGTTATTAGCCTCAATATCTGTTCTTACCTCAAGGTTAGCTTCTAATTCCATAAGTTTACCACATCTTACAGTATATCCAGACTCAGGATACTTCTTTTTAAACTTTTTTAAGAGCATCTCATCATCATAAGTAGGATATAACTCAAGAATACGATTATGAAAAATCTCTTTCCACTTGTCATATAAAACTGTTTCACGCTCAGAATTACCAGTCATAACTGTATATCTACCTGATTTTTCGGATGTTGCATAGTCCTGTAAACTGTTTAAAACAATAGCAAGCATCTTAGATGAACCTTCTAGAAGAACCTCAATCCTTACATGGTCTGCAATACTATGATGTCCATTATTACAAGTATTTACAAATCTTTTAGTAGCCTTAACTGGGTCAGTTACAGCTGAATCAAAATAACTATCACCCATATAGCAAATACCTGCATTTTTACCACTAAACAACTTAGCATCTTCAAGCTGTTCTGCTGTCATGCCTTTTGTTTCTACTGTTAAACCAGTAACTGTAAAATTCATTACAAAATCCTCCTATAAAAAATAAATTTTAATAAGAATACAGTATATCACTTTGAGCATTAAAAAAGCAAGGACATTAATCCTTGCTTTAATGCTATCTGAAAGAGAATTCACATTTAACTACCCCATCTGGTAATTCTGGTTTATGTAGCCAATGCACTACTTCACTGTAATCCATATTTACATCATCTTCAACATACCAAGCAGGCTGTTCATCATCTAGTACTGTAAATACTCCAGTCTTTTCATTTAAATCTCCTGCTACAATAAAGTAACCGCTATTACCCTGTACAATTAAATGATGCTTATAAGGCTGATTACTCTCCTCATAATCCGTTGCAAATGCATTATCTATTGTAACAGAGTCTCTTCCAATTTTAACTAGTGCCTTCATTTTAACCTCCATATTTATTTGATATAAATATTATAACTCTCAACTTTAAAAAAGTCAATAATATCTCAAAATATAATTTACAAAATATGGAAAAAATATAAAATAAAAATAATGCTAAAATTTAATACCTAGAGAATATGCCTAAAATAAAAATAACTTTAAAAATTTTCATTTACCAATAATTATACTATAAAATATACAAAATAACAATACTAAACTATTATAAAATAAATATAACTAAAAATAAAAATAACCTTAAATAAGATTATAAAGTCTTATAAGGTTAGATTAAGAAACTTATATAGTTAGATAAAATACACTAAATTCTCAAGTTTTGAAGAAAAAACTTAAAATAATAAAAAGTAGCACCTAAGTGCTACTTTATTAAAAGAATAATAAATATACAAGCTAATACTGTGGCTATATAACCTATTATTGTACTTAAACGACTAGATGCTTTACAAATATATCGAGCAAAATCTATAGGTAATGGAAATAGCCATGTAATCTTCTTTTTATTTAGCATATCTATAACCTGATGACTTAACATTCCTACCCCAAACCAAATACCTAAAGTAATATTAGTCATCAGTATAAATGGAATTGTAAAACAAACAAGACCTATTAACCAATGTGTAAAAGTTCTATGTGGTGTATTATAACCAATTATACAAGTAATAAGAAAAAGTAAAGCACCTACACCATGCATTGAGTGAAAGAAACTTGAAGCTATCTCTTGCAACCTACCTGTTGTTAAAGCATAACCTACTGTTACAATACCAAAGATACTTAATAAAGATATTACCTTTCTGAACTCTATTTTCGCCTTACTGTCGCCATTAGCATCAATGTCTGGTATTAAAGCACCTACAACAGCACAACCAAGACCTAATCCTAAAGTAATTTTATCATGCCCATTCATAGTAGGAGCTAATAAAGCAATACCTGAAGCTGTAGCTAATCCTATAGATGTATGTACACTTGCATTCATAATTTGACCTCCAAATTTATCATATTATAAGTATAACATAAACCTTTTAAAATGTCAAGAGCAAATGCAATCAATCTCTAATACCTGCTGCTAAATTTTTAATATCCTCATCTACAATATAGTGTCTTAAGTCATTTATATCTTTAAATATATTCATACATTGTAATCTATTATCATAATAAAAAGCCACTTTACTAATGACATCCAAACCTAAAATATCATTTCCTACATTCTCATCAAATGTAATCCAAATATCCTGTTCATTAATGTCTATCTTATGTAATGTCATCTGTCTTAAATGAACCTTATATATCTTAAAAATAACCCCATTAACTACTCCGCTTAGATACTTACATTCATTATTTACAAAATTCTCCTCACATAATTCATCACTTATAGAACTTGCTCTGATAACTGTATATTTAGCACCAGTATCAAAAACTGCTTTAAATATTGCTGGCTCATTAATTACATCATTATAGATACAAGTAACTATCATTCTGTCATCCTTTACCTTAACTGTATACATAAATCTAAACCTCCGCATCATATTGTAAGTGTAAAGAATCATTACTATAACCACCACACATCATATAAAGTTTACCAGTATTTTCCTCCTTATACTTTCTCATTATAGTTGCAAACTCTTTATACTCAGCAATCTCTGTACTAACAGCCATTAGATAACCATCTTCATCATCAATATCATCTATAGCCATAATATATTCACAATTAGGATAAGCATCCATAACACTGTCTATATTACGCTTTTTAGTTTCATTCAAAATTTTAATCATGCTAATACCTCCTTTTTCTTTATTATAACATACTTTTAACAAAAAGTCAAGGGTAGCTCTTATGAACTACCCCTTATTGATTAAAGATGCTCAACTCTCATACCAATTTCCTTACGTTTACCCTCATTCCATTCATTAGAACCAAGATAACCACAAGTTCTTCTTGATACATACATCTTCTTCATATCTTTGTTATGACAACAAGGACATTCCCACTGATTATCAGAATTCAAATCAATCTGACCTTGGAAACCACAAGCAAAACAATAATCTGACTTTGAATTAAACTCACCATATCTTACATGGTCATAAATGTAAGTGATAAGTTTCTCAACAACTGGCTGATTTTTCTCAAGATTTGGAATCTCAACATATGAGATACAACCTCCTGATGAAATAGGCTGAAATTCTGATTCGAATTCGAATTTCTCAAATGCATTTACTTCCTCACGCACATCTATATGGTAACTGTTAGTATAATATCCCTTATCAGTTACATTCTCAATAATTCCAAATTTCTCTGCATCATGTTTGCAAAACTTATAACAAAGTGATTCAGCTGGAGTCCCGTAAAGACCAAATCCAAGGTTTGTTTCCTTCTTCCAAGTTTCACAAGCATCAGCTAAGCGATGCATAATCTTCAATGCAAATTCTTTACCCTCTGGTGTTGTATGAGATACCCCTAACATTGCATAAACTGTTTCATATATACCAATATAACCAAGAGATATAGTACTAAAGCCATCATGTAACAACTTATTAATACTCTCTCCTTGAGGTAATCTAGCAATACCTCCAAACTGCCAATGTAAAGGACTTGTATCCGATAAAGTATCCTCCAACAATTTATGCCTTAATAATAGAGCTTTATAGCACTTTGCAAGTCTCTCATCAAGTAAAGACCAAAACGTGCTCATATCATGGTCTGCGATGATACCAATTTGAGGTAAGTTGATTGTGACAACTCCCTGATTAAATCTTCCTTCCCATAAATACTTGCCAATCTCGGACTTTGGTTCATGCATCATGTCTACATACCACTCAGTTTTCTTCCACGGACTTAAGAAGCTTCTACAACCCATGCATGAAAAAACCTCACCATTAAATTGCTCTCTCATCTTCTTGGCTGAAATATAGTCTGGATAACTACGTTTAATAGTACACTTAGCTGCTAAATGAGTTAAGTAATCATACTTACCACCTCTCAAGCAGTTATTTTCATCTAATACATAAATCAACTTTGGAAAAGATGGTGTTATATATTTTCCATCCTTATTCATGACACCTTTAAGTCTCTGCTTAAGAATTTCTTCTATAATCATTGCTGTCTCTTCTAAGTAAGGGTCATTTTCATCTAACTGCATAAATAGCGTAACAAAAGGAGATTGTCCATTTGTTGTAACTAAAGTTTGGAACTGATACTGAATTGTTTGAACTCCTTGCTCTAGTTCATACTTTAATTGCTCTTCAGTTACAGCATTTAACTGGTCTTCTGTAAAATTTAACCCTACAGCTTCCCATCTTTTACGATTCTCAATTCTAAATCGCTCTCTTGAAATAGCTAAATATTTGCCTAAATGTTTTATAGCTATACTCTGACCACCATACTGGTTACTTGCTATAATAGCAACTACCTGTGTTACAATACTACAAGCAGTTCTGAAAGACTTAGGTGATGCAATTAAATAGTCTGACATTACAGTGCCATCATCTAATATACTTTTAATGTTTATCAAGCAACAATTTATCATACTCTGTACAGTATAATCAATATCATGCCAATGAATTTCCATATCTTCATCAGCTTTTCTAATATCATCTGGTAACAGAATCTTCTTAGCAATTGTCCTTGATACCTCACCAGCCATAAGGTCTCTCTGAGTGGAATTTATATAACTATTCTTGTTAGAATTTTCATCTATAACTCCAAGATTAGTTCCATCAAGAATACCTAAAACAGATACCTCAGCCTCTGATAAGTCTCTAGCTAACTTATGTTTGTACCTATAAAGCATATACTTCTTAGCAAGCTCAAATCTACCTGCTTGCATAAGACCAACTTCAACTAAATCTTGAACAATCTCAATATGGATACAATCCTCTTTAATAGACTTAATCTCCTTTATGATTTTGTCAATCTCCTCATCAGAAACTTGGTCTAATGTAGATACTTCATTATTAGCCTTCTGAATTGCAATATTAATCTTATTTGCAATAAACTTGGTATGTCTACCATTTCGCTTAATAACTTCTTTAAGCATCACTGTACCTCCTTATATTATTAAATCTTAAAATTGTTATTATATGGTTGATTTCTGCCCATAACTACCCCTCCTTATAGTTTGTACTCTTCAACAAAATTTATAATCTCCACTGGTGTAGCTGACTGAAAACCATTATCAGCTGCTCTTTCAAGGTTTTTCCATACATCATCAACCAAAAGAATCTCATCATGCGCATAGTCAAAAGCCTGAGAAATAGCAATTAACATGCCTAACTTCATCTCTTGACTACCTACACAATAATTTTCTAATTCAATACCATAATGCTCCTTAACCCAGTTTTCTTTATTCTTAGCATGAATAAAACAATCAACTCCACTTATAAGACCTTGACGTTTATTTTCACGCTTAGCATAATCTATAAATCTTTTGATAGTATAATTCATAGTACAAGTAGAATATACATCTTTGCCTAGAAGTACTCCAACATTGTACTCTGTATCAAACTCATCAAGTGGTGAAGTATGGTCTGAATGAAAACAAAGAGTATCATCAAAATCCCATAAAACCATCCTAATCTTCTTCACATCTATCATTATCATTCTCCCTAATTGTACTAAAATGATGAACTGCTAAACTAATAAAATGTCTATCTCCCTGTTTTCCGTTATAGCTCTGAAGTCTGCAACCAATATTCATATGCTTAATAGTATCATGTGAATTACCGATATATAAAGCATCATGATTCCAAGATGTAGCTCTGAAATAACTCAGCTTACCACGTTTTCTCTGCACACTTACAACATATTCTGCAATATCTAAACCAGAATCATCATAACTTTTTCTTGTGCCTATAAATCTATGAAAACCACCATATTCTATTGTACACTCATTTGTATAAAACTCTGGTTCCTCAGATAAAATTTCAATATTACTTGCTAAAATATAACTCTCAATAACAAAATCTGACTTTCTCTCATTTAAAGTTCTAAGTTCACCATGTACTTTGATAAAATTGCCAACATTAAGAACTACCCCTAATTTTGTTGTATAATCTAACTGAAAAGTATCAACTTTTTCATTCTTTCGCTTAGTTTCGATAATTACTCGAAATGTTCGTACAGCACCATACTTACCTAATAATCTTGGCTGTGTTACAACCTTTCCATCCAACTCTACAAGGACTGTACTATCTTTATTAAACTCAGACATAAAATTCCTCCAATATAAAATTTTTATTATAAAAATAAAAGGACTAGCATAACTGCTAATCCTTATTTTTTGACCTAAATTTTTTACAAAACATCAATAAAAGACAAACTATCCAACAGAAAAATGTAAATCTTACAAGTGTAATTCTATGTAAACCAGTATACTTTGTTATATCTAAAACAGAAATACCTAATACATCAGATTGTTTTAAACAACCTAATACTCTTGAGTCCGTGCTTGCATTTCTATTATCACCTAAAACAAAGATTTCTCCAGTTTTAACAACTATATCTAAATCGTTCTTATGCCAATCATCTGTCAAATAAGTCTCATCGAGGAGTTTACCATTTCTAAATAAACCTTCAGAGTTTATTACAATATGGTCACCTGCTACCCCAATTACTCTTTTTATTAAATCCTTATTTAAAGCCTCACTTTTAACAGCTACGATACTACTATAATCTACTTGAGTAGTTTTTCGTAATATTAGAAAGTCTCCATCCTTATATGTAGGAAACATAGAGCTACCGCTAACTTCAGCTGTTTCAAAAAATAATAAGTAACTTAGCAATATAAAAGCTATTATAATAGTAAAGCCCCATGACTTAACTACTTTCAACAAAATTATTCCTCCAAAAATATACTGTCAAGAATACTGTTAATCTCAGCAAGAGATTTAACCTTATTCCAATTATCCTTTTTCTTATCCTTAGTAAGACGAATCTTATAATATAAAGTATCATCTGTATAAGGTAAAATAGACTGTATAATACGTCTATTAAGCTCTTCTCGCTCCTTAGTACCTAAAGGCTTATCTACTGCCTTTACAGAAACATCAATATCATCCCCAGTTTCAAGTCGACATGTTACAATTACTTTGTTAATTACTGACAAAATTCAGTCCTCCTTATAAATTTAGCCTAAAACTCTCAAAAAGAATTTTTATATAATTTATACATAATATGCAAAGATGCCTAAGAAATAAAGAAAACTAAAAAGCAGTAGCAAAACTGCTACTGCTATATTAATAATAATAATTTGAAGTCTTATTATTTCTCCGATATGCACTCATCATTTGTCGTTGCTGAGCATTCACAATTTTTTGATTCTCAATAGCAATCTGTCTACTCAAAGTCTCAAGCCTCATATTATTTCGCTTAATAGTATTAACAAAAGAATTATATCGTTTAATCAGATTACTATAGTCAGTTCTTGCTTTTCTATCTCCATTATTAGCTCTTAAATATACTTCCATACTAGCTATCTGCTGTTGTAGAGATGATAACTGAGCCTGTAACATTTGTGACTGCTCAGTTACTTCCTGATATTCAGCCTGATAATGAGCTAACTTATTCTGTGTTTGTATTTTCATATTACACATGCTCCTTTCCTTGTTTTATAAATTAAAGACGGATGGAACATATTTAAAACAAACTACATAAAGCTACAATACCTTTGCATTTCTATAAGACTCCAGTAATTTTTCAATCTCACTCTCTGAATTAGATGTTAACTTAACATGTACACTATGAGTTAAATCTAAACTAAATACCCCCATGATTGATTTGCCATCAATCATATAACGTCCAGAAATAACATCAACTGTACCATCAAAATTCCAATTACAATTTACAAAATCTTTTACCTTTGCTATAGTTCTAATACTTAAGTCAAGTTCCTTTACCATCTCATTGCTCCTATAAAAATCTAAATGCCTTTAATACAAAGAATATAATTACAAACAATACAAATGTAATCCACCAAAACTTTGTAATCTTAATAAGTTTAAGCCCTACTTTCTCATCATCAATAACTACATCGAATACCCAACTATATGCAAAAATACTTAACAATATTATTGCAATTGTAAATGGTAATCCTAATAAAGTATAGGTACACATACCTAAAGTTAAGCATATACCTAAAAAAGCTAGAGCTAAATTAATAGTAAACTTATTAAAATCTTTTAAACTCATACGTTTTTGATTTGTAACTAATTCCTGTTTAATCCTTTCAAACGTCATTTTTTGCCTCCTAATTCATTTACAATATTAAAACCTATATCAGTAGAAACCTGCTTTAACTGAGGTGCTACCCCATATAAGTTTGTTACTATTGGAGTTAGAACTTTATTACTCTTTACATAATTAACTGAATAATGCCTATTTTTAGCTAACTCACGTACTTGTAACTCTGTATAAACAGCCTCTATATTATAGCTTTCGTTAAAATTTAACATATTTGTAACATAAGTGTTATGCAAATTTTCTTTATACTTTGCTAATTCTGCCTCAGTAAGTTCTGTACCTTCTACTACTAATCTTTGAGAACCCTTATTAGTGCAAGTATATATTGTAAACATACTCTTATCCATTGTGCTTGATGCTAATATGCCTACATCATCTGGTTCGCATATAAACTTTTGAGTTACATAGTATGTATGCTTTTTACCTGAAGAATCGTATACTTCAAATGAATCAAACAAATTAATCTTATCAAGATTATTTAGTATACAGTTATAAATATCACTAGCATGACCTGCAACTACGCAATTCCCAAGTTCTCCAATATTAGCAGTTTCTTCATGTCGACCTACCCCTCCTGCTAAAGCATCTTTACTTACTCCATCATTTATATAAGCTAATATACCTAACTCTGGGATAGATAATACATTTGAATAAGTCTTTACCTCTTTTATAACTTGGTCTTCATCTACATTTTCAACAGCGACAGTCGTATCTACAAGTGTTGAATTTGAATTCTCTGTAACATCACTGGTCTCAGTATTTGAAACATAAATTGTACTCTTATCAATATTTTCTTGAATAGTATTTTCCATTTTATTACTATAATAAGAATAAAAACCAAAAATACTTAAACCACTAATAATACAAGAACTTCCTAAACAAGTAAGTAAAACATCTCTACGCTTCACATTAAAAACCTCCAATATTATTAAAATTAATTCATAATAATATAGAGTTTAGATGACTTTATTTGACCTACACATTAAAAATAGGCTAGATAACTAGCCTATTATATGTATAAAAAATCAATCAAAAGCTATGGTGCTAAAGGAACATCCTTTACTGTAATAATGCCTCGTAAAATTGCATTCAAATCAACATAATCCATAAAATTTCTTGCTCTAGTTGCCATCTTATCTGCAATAACATTACCCTCTACCCCTGAGTGCCCTTTAACTTTAAAAAATTTAAAAGCCAAACCATACTGAGTTCGTAATTGATTCAAGAGAGTAACATATATTGATTGTAACATACCCCTAGCTTGCCAAGTACCTTTATACCAAGATTCTACACCTTCGTAATCATAAACTATGTTATACCTTTTAAAACCCATATCCTTTGCTAACTGAACACCTACAAGTACAGCAAGCAACTCTCCTGCAATATTATTTAGTGAAGCATACTGTTTACACTCAACTACCCCATAGAATTTAAACTTTCGACCATTACTGGCTTGTATATAGATACCAAAAGCAACAGAACCATCCTTAAAAGAACCATCTGTATAGATATTTACAACGTCATCACTTGTAGGCTCATTTAAAGTGAATTTCTTTCCTGACTCTTTATCTTTAACAAGTTCATGACCGTTCAAATAAGCAACTGCCTCATCCTCATCATTAAAGCCACGATACTCTGCACCACTATAGCCTGTAATTGCACTCTTACATTCATCCCAACTATACACAATACCTATTCTATTACCTTTACGAATAGCGTAACACTTCTTTGCCATATAGATACCTCCTAAATTGTATAATATAATTATACCACTATTCTTTATAAAAGTCAAGACAATCTATAATAAAAAAGGGAGTGATTTTCATCACTCCCTCAAAGTAACCTAGATTAGAAACCGAAGTTACTTGTTGAACTTGCTGGAATCAAGAAGTCTGCATTTTTAACAGGTGTCCTATTAAGAAGAACTGTATATGCATTATTTGCTCCAGTTACATCTGTACTTGTTGATGGGTCAAAGTAAGTACCATTTTCAAATATTAACTTATCGAGGTCTGACTTTTTAGCTGAATTAAAGAATAAATTCAGTGACCACTTAGCATCATAAGCTGTACCTGCACTAGCATTTTCCTTGCCTGAAGCATCACCAGTAGGAGCTAAGCTATAATCTAACTTATCAGTAGCTGTAATATCTGATAATGTATTACCTAAGTTTGTATAACGTCTTATAACAAATGTACGAACTCTCTCATCATACCAGTTAGTACCGTTACCTAAAGTAGATGTCCAACTTTCAGCTACCCCTGATGTTTTCCCTGAAGTATTGAAACTTGAAGTACTTGACTCGATAGCATTTAAAATTGCTGTGTAAATCTGGCTGTCTTTAAATAAAGCATTAGCCTCATCGTAAGAGCAATCATAATCTGCTGCAAGCTGTGTAATTAATTGTTTATAAGCTCCTGAAGATACCTTTACTTTATCACCTTCCATAACGTCAGACTCTAAAACTTTGCCATTCATTACAGAAATATTATAAACTCCATCCTCAACAGCACCACTTGTATGGTTAACTTTACCTATTGTAGCACTGAAGTTAGTACCCTTTGTATCATTATTTACATCAAGTATAAAGTCTGCTCCGAAGTTTTCTACCTTCATAACATTATCTGCCCAAGTTGTAAAGTTTGACTTTAACTTGTCTGCATGGTCACTTGCATTACCCCATGCACTTGCTACATTAGCACCTGATTTAACAACACTACCATAAGATAGGCTACTATGTGAGCCAGTCTTCATTGTAGAATCCTTAGAGCTATCAATTACGTCAAGAGCATAACCAAAGAGGTCAATCTTAACATTTGTAGGGTCAGCTAATACAGTAACATCTGAACCTGCAGGAATAGAAACTTTATTACTTCCTAATGAAGATGTACCACCCTGCATTGTATCGGAATAAGTTGAACCTGTAATAGTAGAATCATCAGCTATATCTGTATTTACCTTAACTAAGTACAATGAGCTAGACTGTGCTTTACGTTTAACTTCTGACATAACAGTTACATACTTATAAGCTGATGTATCAAATACTGTTCCACCAATCTTGCACACCATATAGTTTTCTGGATAGAAACTTAGACTTACATTTGAGTTCCTGTTTACAGTAGCATAGCGATACTCATTAGTATTTTTCTTTGTAGCTCCAGTAGGCTTATTAGCATTTGTAGCTAATCCACGCACATCTTTATCTCCTAAAAGACTATTTTTACCCTCAGATAACTCCGCTGTTTGATACTTATATGCAGTACCTGTAAGAGTATAAGTAAACTTATTTCCTGAAGAAATATTAAAGATTAAACCTGCATTTTTACTTGCTACTGGCTCATTTAAATAATATATTGCTCTACAAGCATTAGGTACTTTTATAATCTCACCAGTTACATTATCTACTACTTCCTGAGGTGTACCATATGTATGGTAATTAGCCCAACCATCATGAACTGCTGAAACACCATCTTTATAGCCATTCTCAGAACCTGTTCTCTTAAATATTGAGCTAAACTTAAATACCTCAGAAATAGTACCTGATACCTTTGACTTACCTACAGCAGTAGTTTTTACAGTACTTGGAACTACCCCAAATGCATCTTTCATCTTTAAGATATCAGATGAATCACCAATATCAGTATATTTTGCATAAGTAATACCTGAAATAGAACGAACATCACCTGTAGCACTTCTTACGAAGTTAAAAGCATAATCAATATTTTTAGCACCACTATAACTCTTAGTATTAATTGTTACTGGGTACTTATAGATTGAATCAGAACCATTAAATGTTGTACTTGCAGATGCTGGATAATAATACTTCTTTAATGAAGCATCATAAATAGCCTCAGTGCCTGATTTTTCTAACTTATATGTTGTTTCATAATCTTTATTTGTCTTAACTAATAGTTTAGCTCCACAATCTGCTTTAGTATAGCAACTCTCATCCTTCCAAACTGTATGTGTAGTATTTATACCAAAATGGAAAGCCTTACCAGAATTTGCTTCTTTATAAGCAGTCTCTAAAATATTATTAGTATACTTATTTAAGAACCAATCTTCAAGTTTTGTAGAACCTGCTAATTCTGCATTTGTGTCACCTGAAACTACTTCATAAATTACATAACCATCGTTCTTATTTGAAGTATCATGACCTACAGTTACATTTCTTGAACTTGCATCAGTATCTTTAACCTCTACATACTGCAAATTATTTGCAATCGTATCAACTACATTCTGTGGAGTCATCGAAGAATTTAAGCCATTCTTAACTACATTTGCATTAGTATTAGCTGTAGTTCTTTTTGCAACTACTACTGCAACAGCATTATCCTGAGTTGTTACAGAGCCAACTGAATTAGTTGTATAACTTAATGTATCTACTTTAGTTACAGTAGCTCCAGTACCATTGACTGTTATAACATAATGATTTGAAGTTACTGGTGAGCCTTTAACAATAAACTCAGTACCTAAACCTAAAGTCTCACCTTTCTTAAACTCACCACTCTTATTGACAGCCTTATCTGTACTATAACTATTAGCTGCCTTAACACAAGTAACCTTAGCTGCACTTGTAATATCAACAGTACCAGTTTGTCCTGAAAAACCTGCATCACTAAAACTTGAATTAGTTATACCACTAATACCACTTAATTTATCTGCTATAGCCTGTGTTGATTTATAACCACCAACTGAACTAACAGCTGAAGTTACACCTCTATGAATATCACCATTAACTTCATAAGTAGACCAAGTTAAATCCATACCCCCAATAGCGTTGCCTGTATTGATAATATCATTTACACTTGTTTTTTCATCCGCTGTTAACTTAGAAATTCCTGTATATGCTAAAGTATAATTACTTCCTGTTGTTGTCATATTTACAGAAAAACCTGAACTCCAACCTGAACCATTCCAATTCTGTAAAGAACCATCGATATAACCGCCTACAGTTCCCTTCGATGTAAATTTACTTGCATCAGAAGTATTAGGCTCGCCTGTGTAAGTAACTGCTACATTAGCGAGAGCTTTGCTACCTTTATTACCAAAAGGATTACCATAGATAACCATTCCTTCTTGTCCATTTGTATTTAAACTATCAGCACCCAAAGGAGCTACATTTTGGTATAAACTCCATGTTTCTTCTTTATTAACTTTTCCAAATGTATAACCTGCATTAGTTGCAACTCTACCAATATAATTATTCTGTGTATTAAAACTTGTTAACTTAAAACTATCAAATAATTCAAGTACTGCAATATATGGTTCATTAGGGTCAAAACCAAATATATTAACTAAACTAGTCTCCTCTGCTGAACCTGGCTGAATCCCTCTTAAATAAGTATCTATAGTATTTACATAGGCTGCTGCTGTAGTATAATTAGGCTCGCCATCACTTAAAGAATCTAATGAGTCTATACCAACTAAATCTAAAAAAGCTTTACCTGAATCACTACCCCCTTCTTTGTGGTCTCTAGTCATGGCATTTACATAATTAGAAGTACCATTAAAATCAAGAAAAGAATTATATATTGTTGTATCTGAACTAGCCTTTTTTCCATCTGAATTCTTATTTCGATTAAAAGGGCAAAAATATAACCAAGCATCATCTGTAATACTAGGTATATAGTGCTCCATTTTTGTAGGGTCAGTTTTCAATACACAAGTTGAACCACTTAAATAGCAATAGCCGTTATTCTCTGGGTCTATATTAAAAACTCCAACTCTGAAAGCAAAGGCTGAACCATTTGTACCACTTGAACCACCTGCTCCTGTATATGATGTTGTACCACCTCCAGTAGCCTGACCACCTCCAAATAAAGCATAATTTGTATTTGCAAAAAATCCACCTAAAATACAGAGAAAAGCTAATAAGAAACATAAGCAACTTTTCCAATAATTCTTAATTACTTTCATGCTTGAACCTCCTTATAAACTTATCTAAAAAATGATACTTCTGATTTACAATCAATAAAATACCAAAACTACACAAAATAACTGCCAAAATAATTAACCAAATTTGATATAAACCTGTCTGACTAAGATTGGAATCTGTTTTTGCAGAAACTAAATCCATCTGTAATGGGTCTTCAATAGCATCAGCAATCTTATCCTTAAAGAAAGTAACCTCAAAAGTACCATTTGTAGCTATCCCTTGCTCGTTTGTTGCTGTATAAGAATAAGTACCATTTCTCGATACTACGAAATCGGCTGATGTAGTATATTCATTATTAGCTAAAGAAGAGCCATTAAATGACATCTTACATTTTTTATCTGTATTCATTTTTAAAGTAACTGAATCATCAGTGTAAGCCTCATTTGGCATGCCTGAAAAACTAACTGTTGCACCTTTTAAATCCTCATCAGAAATAACTACATCTGGAGCATCTGTCTTAAACTCTGTTACTTCAAAATCACCAGTTAAATCTGTATTAATTCTTCCTAAGCCTGATAAAAGCGTTTCTATTATATAACTATATTTACCATTTCCATTAGTTATATAAAATTGACAACTACCTGCAATAAGTCCAGTACCATCATCAGTCAAGACTGTACTTTTAATGACTTTATTATCTTTTAAAATTTTTACAACAGTTGCAGTATTTCGTCTTTCCTTAATAAAATTTCTTTGTTCAAAATAAGCATCAAATTCAGGACTAGAATAATCTATACAATCCTTAATACTAAAATCAACAGTTATCTTTACCTGTTGTGCTGAATTAGAGTTCTCAACTCTTTCGCATCTAACAGTTGAAGTACTTTTATTCTCAATAGACTCTTTATTATCAACTATTAAAGAAGATTTTGCATATTTTACTGAATCTGCAAGAGTACAAGCAAAAAGTAAACCCTCACTTAATGATGTTTCATTAGTAGACTTATCAAACAAACAAATAATAATATTTTTATACTCATCTGGAGTATTAGCGGTTCTATCCGTAGGATTTAAACCTATATAAATATCATCAGTTACTCCATCTTTGTAACATTTTATTGAAGCATCATTAATACTGGATTTATAAAAATCACTATTATCTACTTCATCATACTCGCTTAGAGCTGTTTTTAAAGTTCCACAAAACTTTAACTCATCAGTATCTTTATTATATAAGCCTATTTTAACTTCATCTTTAGCTGCATAATATAAATCTGAATGATTAAAATCTAAGTCAGAAGAGTCTATATTATAAAGATTACCCTTAAACAATACTTGTCCATTATACTCATCTGGATTTTTAAAATCCAAAATCTTTTGACCTAAGTCAGACCTTGTAGGTGTAGTTGCATCATTACCTGATACAATTTGAGATTCAGTCTCAGTAATGGCTTCTGCAGAATCTACCCCCTCAGCAAAGAGAGTTAGTCCAGTAGATAGACATATCAGTATAGCCATTAAAAAAGCTGTAAACCTTACAATGTTTCTCTTTTTCATAGAAAACATTCCTCCTTTTTAAAATCTACTTATTTTCCTCAGTAGTACTTTCTTCAGACTCCGTAGTAGTTTCTGTAGAAGATTCAGTAGTTTCTTCTGTAGCAGGTTCAGTACTACTGTTTGTTAAGCTTGACTTTTCATTTAAAGCTTTAACTGCATCATCATAATTGTCATAATCGGCAACATAATCTGCTAAATCTGATAAAGATGAAGCATAAGTCTTAGCGTTTGTAAAATCTGGTGTACTACGAACATTTGAATTCTTAGTAGCTACTACAGCCTTTGTATAATAAAGACGAGTACCTAAACCACCAACCTCAAGACAAGCATATTTCAAAATACCATCTGAATCAATACCAAGAATAACATTTGCATCAGAAAATGTTAAATTCATATCCAAATCCTCTAAATAATAACTACAAAGTTTCTTGATATTAGCTGAAGTATCCTTATCATCCTCAATAGTTTTATAAACTCCGTAAGTAGATACCCCAAGAATATCTTTTACTGTTGAAGCTGGTACTTTTAATTTATAACTTGTATAGGTCTGATTACCTTCTCCTAAGTCTAATGTTAAATCATCATATTTTTCAATACTTGTAGCATCATCTACAAATTTATTAGCGTAAAGCATAACTCTATCACTAATTAAATCCTTATATGATGTAGGTAAACTGTATGTTACGCTATTACCATCATCATCAGCACTAAACATATAATACTTACCATCTTCTGTAAGCCAATCTGTTAAAGAATATGTAATAGAATCAGCACTACCATATGCAACTGTACCTACTTCATTATCATCATTAACAGAATACTCTGTATAACTTGTGTCTCCATGCTTAACTTCAAGATACTGAGTATCTCCATCTGGAGCCTCTAAAGTAGTAGTGACGATATAATCTGTATAAGTTGAATTGAGCTTCTTCGCTGCATCTTTAACAGCAGTAACATAATCCTGATTCAACTTAGCAGTTTCTTTATCACTGCTACAAGCACTCAAACTAACTAACATAAGACCACAGAGTGCGAAACTAATAAACTTTTTGAACATTTTTAATCCTCCTAAGATATTTAATATTTATATAAATGCCTAAGCAATTATATCGTAAAATGATTATTATCCTCGATAACTGCACCTACACTTTTCCAAAAATTAATAGCAGTTACAACAGATAAGCCATCGAGTACTTTCTGCAGATTTTTTAATTGTTTTATAACTTTTGTACCATAACCTTCAGATTTCTTTATACATTCAATAATAAAGATATGTAAATCATTATAAAAAAACATATTTCTATTTAACATTAAGTAAGCAACTGGTTTAAATATACTTGTATCAACACACATATATAAACTAATACGTCTTATTTTTAAATCTCTAGCTATATTAAATAAAGTAGATACATCTTCAACATTTATATCCTCATACTTACAAGGTACAAATATAATATCATTTAAATGAAAGCCTAACGAAGCTAGTCTAACAAGAACTTCTTGATAAGTATCTACCCCAAATACTCTTAAATTTTCCTTACGCATTGTAAAAGATTTTGCTTTATTATTTATGTCCACAATACTATCAGAAATTAAATACTTAATCAAGTAACTGTTTATAAATATATCATCTAAAGCATAACCGCATATTCTATTACTCTTCGATATTATAATTCGTAACACTAAACCACCTCGAAATTAGTTTTGTTGTAAAAGACTTTTAAAACATAAAATAAACTTTAAAAATCTATTGAATCCTCAAGTATATTATTCATACCTTTTTGTCTAGCTATATCCTGTAAAAATCGAACTCGTTTAAAAAGTCCATCATAAGTATGCTCACAAAATCTTGTATCAGTGACAGAAACAGTTGCATTTATAAAAATTTCACTATTTCCCTTTTTTAATACTATATTATTCATATGTTTCTTAACAGATGTATAATTAGGCTTAATCTCATCATATACTCTATTCGCTATAACTATAATAAACTTATCACCATATAATCTACATAATGAAGCATTTGCTCTTACATCTCTAAACTCTTCAACAATAATATTACTTACAATTTCAAGAACTGAATCACCAAATGCATGCCCATAAGACTCATTAAATCTGTGGAATTTATCAATGTTTATCATCACTAAAGTATAACTAAGATTTTTATTCCTTAAAATCATAGGTTTAATTTTTTCATCAACATAATCCTCAGTATGTAATCCAGTAATTGAGTCTATTGCTGCTTCCTTGTAAATATTCTTAACAACATCATTATACCTACTTAAAAGATAAGCTAAAACTGCCAAAAAAGAAAAAACAAGTATTAAGCATGCAAAACGCTGTTCTAATTCTGTAATCGTTTTAGCTGAGCTAAAATAATAAGTCTTATTACTTAAAACTTCTAATACATTTATTCCTAAAAAAGAAAAATATGTAATAATTATCCAGTACAACTTATCAAAAAAGAATGGAAGTACACAAGAAAAAGGAAATGCATAAATCCAAGTCATACCTACTATAGTTGTCCTCATACAAAATACATAAAAGACAGTATAACCTAAAGTTATAAGAAAAGGTGTGTACTTTTGAAAAGACTCTATTTTCAGACTTATGTACTCAATAAAGTAAAACCCCCACAAAAGTATACAAAAAAATAATACATAACTTATATCTCGATTACCTTTTACAAACTCAATAATATAAGCTATTGTTAATACTGTATATATTATAAATATACATTTCAAGACTAATTTACTATTCAACTTTTTAAATTCATCAATATTTTTGAACATCCTCTAAAACCCCAGTCTTATAGCATAATATATTACATGCCTTAGTTATATATTCAAAATCATTATTTATAGTTTCATCATTACTATCATAAGCCTGTACTAAATCATCCAAAATTTCATCTGTCGCAACTAGCTTACCAGTATAATGTTCCTTAATATAGGAATGTAATTGTCTCTCCCACTTAGCATGACCATCCTTGATATAATGCATACTTATATTAGAATGTGGTCTTGTAAAAAAATCACAATAAAGATGTAATACTACCCCTAATTTATAGTAAAAATTGCTATCATGTGGTTCATCTGTCAACTCTATAAACATACCATGTGCTCTATAGTACCAATTTTCTTTATTATGTGGTCGAGTAAAACAAGACAATTTACAATCTGGAATTACACTGCCGAACTGTAACCAAAAACTTTGTGACTTTGTAAGATTACAATTAACTGCAATCCTTTTAGCAACTAATAAATGTGTATATTTTAACATTTACAACGCTCCAAATCTAATAGTTTCTTATGATACAATTTCATCTCATCAGATGAATTACTAAATTGTTTAAAAATATAAGCAATATTACTTACATCATAAGAATCTAAAATATTAACTTCTATAGAATTATAGGTAGCTACAAAATTAGATAATGTAAAAATACACTTATTACCATCTTTTATATTAACACTACCCTTATCATTAAATATGACTGGCTTATATACTGGAATATTTAATAAATCATACAAACTTAACAAATTCATAATAGCTTGTTTATGTAACTTATTTTGCAATAAAGGATTATAAAGTTTATAAGAACACCACCGTGAATACTCGACATTCCAATACTTATCTCTTATATTTCCTGTCACCCTAGCATCATAATTTTTATTTTCTATAACAAAAATACCTAATCTTCCAATAGCTACCATATCTATTTCTGTAAAATGGTCTCTATATGGTAAATAAATATTTCGTATAACAGTCATATTACAATTATTTCTTAAAGAAGATGCAGTGATAACCTCGCCTACATCTCCTTTAACATCAGCCATACTCTGCATGACTACCCCTTTGTCTTGTATGTTACTGTTACTGAATCAGTTAACACTATCTGTTTTGCCCTTTCAGTACCTATAACAGAATTACTATCACTTAAATTATTCATACATCTCATACCATAAACAGATGTATCATAACTTGGTTTACTATACTGTATACTAGATATACCTTTAAGCTCTAGATTAGATGCCTTTGATAAAATAGCTGCTTTAGTATTTGCTAAATCTATCAAATGCTCTAATAATTTATTTTTGTATAACTCTGCATCATCTAAACAATAGCTAAAGCTTACTGTATAAGAACCATCAAACTCCTTCAACTCATTTAATAAATCATTTAGCTTATCAAACTCTTGTGGAAATTTAACTGTAACTGAAGTCTCAAATGTATAGCCATATTTTCGATAATAAGTTGTAGTCTTATTATCCTTTTTAGATTCTACTTTCTTTTTACGTTCATATACATATTTACTTCCAAGCTCAACTCTATTTGTATACTTTGATAAAACATCTAAAATCTGCTTACATAAAGCTACCCCTTTATTGAATGCTAAATCGTACTGCTTACTTTCGTAATTTATATACAAACTCATAACAATTGTATCTGGTGCTACGGAAATAGAATCAGATACTTGAATCGTAATCTTACTCATAATAACCTCCTATTTAAACTTTTCTAAGCACTCAATAACTCTCTCAGCCTGAAAAGGCTTTACAATAAAATCCTTTGCTCCTGACTGAATTGCATCAATAACCATAGACTGCTGTCCCATAGCTGAACACATAATTACATTTGCATCTGGATGCTTTTTTCTTAACTCCTTAATAGCAGTTAAACCATCCATCTCTGGCATTGTGATATCAAGAGTTACAATATCTGGTTGAGTCTCTTCATACTTACTAAGCATCTCTAATCCATTTGATGCTTCTCCTACAACTTCATGTCCATTTTTTGTTAAAATATCTTTTAACATCATTCTCATAAATGCTGCATCATCTGTGATTAATACTCTCATTCTTTAATCTCCTTATCCTCGACCTGTTCCTTAAATTTTGCTTCTTTATATGCCCTCTCATTCTCTGGTAAACCTGTACCTGGCATTGGATGTCTCACTGCATCTGTGGTTGCTTTTCTAATATCATTCATAGACATATTTCTACGCTTATCTGCTTCAACTGCAATTTTAGCAAGCTTTAGACACTTTTTTAATGAAGTCTGCTCCTCTGGAGAATAATTATCAAATTCCTCTTTTGTCATCTGAAGCTTTCCACCATTACGCTCTGCCACATGCAACAAGATATGGTGATTCAAGCAGAGTGTTGTTAAGTTTCCAAGTTCATCCTTACCACTACAATGAACCGGTATTATATGATGAACAGCCAATATTCCAAGTGCTGCAGCTCCTCCAAAACCACAGCATTTACACTTGAAACCATCCCTATTAAGAACTGCTGATTTAAGTGCTGGGTCTAAAGGATGTCGCTCGCCTACAACCTGTCTTTCATCTACTCCTTTATTTAAATCATCAAAATCCTCATCAGTAACATCTTCATCTACCCCATCAACCATTTCAAGCAATTCCATAACATCTTGGTCAGACAACTGTCCCTGCTCACCTACATTATCTGAAGCAATCTCCTCAGCACCTTCTACAGTATCTGAAACACCAGTCTCATCCTCACGTGCAAGTTTATCTTCTTCTTTACGCAATTTTGCAAGCAATTTATATGCTCCATCTAAATTCTTCTCTCCACTAAGAAGTGCCTGCTTTACTTCATCATAATCACAAAGCATAACATCCTTTAACTTCATAGCATCACCAGACTCAAGCTGTAATAAGTATTCTAGAGTACCTGGAGTTATAGCTGACTGTAATTCAAGAACCTGATATAAATGCCAAATCTCTCCCCAATTTCTTCTTTGTGTACGATTTAACAATAATCCTAAATAAAGAGCTAAATCATTACCTTGGTCTTTATCTTTAAAATCCCAAACAATAGCATCAATTTCAGTCTGTCCATTCTTTAATGCTGCAAATACTCGTCTAAGTCCTGAAATAAGAACATATTTATAATCATCATCTGGGTCTTCAACAGTCATAACATCGATTGGGTCAAGTACCCCTAAATCTTTTACTATACTAGTTAAACCTGTCATTGTTTCTGCTCTACTCTTTTTCACTGGGTCTGTAAAACCAATTTGATCTAACCTAATTTTCTCAAATTTACGTGTGTAAGAGTCAGATGTAATCTTTAATAAATTACTTAATTTCTCTTCTCCACTGAAAGATGAGTCATATTCAGCTTGTAAGGAATCCTCTATAATCTCATCCTCGTCATTGTATGTATCACTCATTTAACAAATCCTCCTTAAATATTTATTAGATATATTTTAATTTATATTCATTTTCAACCTATATAAGTTTACTTTGATATTTGACTATATAATCAAAACTCACAAAATACATAAAAATATTTAGTATAAAAAGTCAAACTTAGTAATACAAAATCTACAAAATCACTTGATGAAGATTATATAATAAAACAATAAAAAAGAGCTACATATTAACTTAAGTACTTAATATTTCTTGACTTAAATCAATAGTAGCTCTTTACATTAAAGATATCTCAAATCACTATGTAGTTTAAAAATCATAATAACATTAATTTTTACTACCAGACTTTTAACCGAATAATCTACCTATAAAATCTAATGCAACCTTAATATCATCTGGTAATTCATCGTAATCACAGTTCTTCTTAACAGAACAATTATCACAAGTCTTATTGCCCTGCTTATCTACCCCAGTTAAGTCATAAAACATTACTGAAAGGTCTTTATCAATCTTAATAAGATTACCTGATGTACTGAAAGCATGTCCATGATTAAGCAGATAGTCAATGATTGAGCCACAAACACAGCTACTCAACTCATCATAACCTTTACTCTTAACTGTTGGAAATGCAATTGAGTAATACTCTCCATAACTACCATCTTCATCTACATAGAATCGCTTCTCACAAGCCTTCTCAATATAAGCGTTAGCCATTGTAACAAAATCTGATTTATTCTTTGGTATATCTGTCATAAATGCAAATACTACACTATGTGTAGGACTGGTAATTTTTTCATTATCAAAGTTAACCACACAGAAATTCATTTTGTTAACTATCTCATCAAAATAGAGTTCTTTCTGCTCTTCTAATGCTTTCTGCTTTTTAGCTTCAGCCTCTTTCTGTTTTAAAGAGTCCTCATAAGCCTTAGCCTCATTATAATCTGTAAACTTTTTACCATTTACTGTAAATTCCATACTAGGTATCCTCCTTTAAGTTTATAATATAATTATAACACATAACTTAAATAAAGTCAATAGAAACTTAAAACTATTTTTCCTTTTCAAGAAATTCTTTTACTTCCTCAGTATAATCTAAAATTCTCACTTTAGAAATATTTTTAACTTTACTCATAGGTTCTTGAACTTTTATATCACCTTTAATTATTATATCATTTTTAGTATACTTTATAGAGTCAATTTTCTTAATTTTATATGATGTAATATCTCTACCCATAACAGAAACAACATCTTGTACCCTATACTCTATATATGTATTTCTTTTTAAAATCTCAGCACTTTTAAACCAACTAAAACAAAAATTAAATATGATATAATAAACTGCAAAAACTACAAGTGGTAAACCAATTATCAATACATTTTTTTGAGCTATACTGATAACAAAACAAACTACAAGTGCAATAATAAATATTGCTGAAATATATCCGATAAAAGTTGGTATTACTTTTTTCTTTGGGGTTATTTTCATTACTTCTTCTCCTTATAAACTATAATAGCTAAATCCTCTGTAGGATAAGCTATATTAATTACTTTCCCACAAATTTCATTAGCACATTTCAAAACTCTTTCAGAAAACTCTTCAATTGGTTCTTTATGAGTAACATAATCATGAAAACCCATAGTGCCTTCATCAACTGTTTTACTATTCCGTTTTATAATATCCTGCTTAATCATTTATTCATTCTCTCCGTAATAATACTCATAATCTGTTAAATCATCCTCATCAACTAAAGCTGCCTGAATACGACCATCAACAAGCGGTGTACCATCTTCAAAACAAGGAACTACCCCTGCTTCTCCTCCATATTTGAAATGAATTACTCCGCCTGGGTAAGCATCTAAGATAGCAATATTACTTGGCTCATACAATGGTATTCTTCTTACTTTATTGCCATTCTGTGTAATAACACCTAAATCATTCCAATTATTAACTTCATTCTTATCAAAAAAGAACTTTTTGTCACTGTAATCTTTAAACTCAATCATATCTGGCTCAGAAGCTATAACAGCTACTGGTGATAACTTTGTTTTACCCTTAGTCCAAAGAATAGCCTGTACATAACCATCAAGTAAGTTCTGCTCCCAATAACCTACTTTAAGTGCTATATTTCCAAACTTATAATGGCTACCATCATCACCTAAAGTTCTGAAGAATTCTGTATTGTTAATAGCACAAACTAAACCGTCTGTATAGTAATCATAACCGCCAGTACCATCTTCAGCAGGCTTTACTTCCTCAGCACAATCTTCAACAATGCTTGGAATTTCATTAAGGAAAGTATCCTTAGAAAGACCTTCAATCACCCAACTAATAGGTGTCTCAAAACCTAACTCCTCTAAAAATTCATATTCCTCAGCCTTAGACTGAAAATGCATATCATCTGCAAGAAATTCATAAGCTACAAAACGAAGTAAACCCCACTCCTCTTCACTAGCAGAATCTCTACCCATTGAAGCAACAGCTGAAAAAGCTGATTTAATTTCTGGATTATAATACCTAGCTGCCTTAAGATTTTCAAAAGGAAGTACCCACTCACCTCTAATCTCACATAAAACAAAATCTTCAAGGTCTTGAATCTCATCTACCCCTGCATCATACAATATTTTCTTTAAAGGTGCTGTAATATCACGACCTGCAGAACTTCTTGCTCTACTTCTTGCATTGAAGAACTTACCATTTGCATATTTAAGTCTAATGCCGTGACCATTTAACTTAGCTGATATATGTATATCAAACTCTACATCTTCTGGTAATCTGCTTACAAAGTCAAGAATTTCCTGACAATCATAAGATTTAACAGTCTGTATTGAATACATAGGATTGTTCTTGATAATTGCATCAGTATCATCCATCTCATCAACAGAATCTTCCCAAATATACTTACATAATTCAGACTCTGGATTAACCTGTCTAAGAATAGTCATCAATCTATCCCAAATTGCATCAGGTATTAAATCCTCTCCATCATTTCTTGCTTCATTAGCTCGTGTAATATACTCCTCAAGTTTCTGCACTTGCTCAGTATTCATTGCGTCTACCCCATTTAGGTCACAGAAACCTAAAAAATCTCCAATTTCTAATACAATATTATTTGCCATGTGAACCTCCTATAAATTAATCAACTGAAGTGTAAGTTAACTCTGAAACATCTTGGATATTAAAGCTCATATCCTCAACATCTATCATATCCTTAAGCACATCTTTACACTTAAAAGATGTATCTCCAATATCTGTAATGATACCTATATATGTAGCACCTTTATAATCAAAAGCTACATCATCGCCTACTTTATAATGGAAATCTCTATCATCAAGTATATAAGTCTCAGTAACTATCTTTGCCATGATTATAGTATCCTCCTGTAAAATATAAAATTTAATAAATATACTATAACTAAAAATAGTACTCAAAAACTTTTAATACTCCCTAAGCAAGGGTCTTATAATATTGCGTTGACCATATCTTTAATGATATTAGATTTTAATCCATATATGTAAAGGTCTAAAACAGATGTCCATGAACTTTGTGAATAACTATAATCCTCATAATGAGGTCTGAAAACTACAATATTTAACTCATTTGTTTGTAACCTTATTTAATCCCTATATAAAGGTCTAATAATATTAAAAGATGGCATAACGAAATTAAGAAGATAACTTAATCCCTATATAAGGGTCTAATAAAAGTGTTGTATCATCTATCGGACAGAAAACAATTTAATCCCTACACATAAGGTCTGATATAAAAAGTCAAGTAATAGACTTAAAATTAATTATTCTAATCCCTATATACAAGGGTCTGACCTATGAATCGTGAACAAACTGTTCGCATTGATGTATTATAATCCCTACATACAAAGGTCTGACGGATATGCCCATTGATTTTAGTTACTGTTATTTATTTAATCCCTACATACAAGGGTCTGATGATACAGTTTCTTCAGACTACATTAAAGGTTTAATTTAATCCCTACATACAAGGGTCTGACAATGGGTAATACAAGTTACTGGGGAGAATATTTATTTAATCCCTACATACAAGGGTCTGACTAGTAGCATAAGTAAAAAATCCAGTAAGGAATATATTTAATCCCTACATACAAGGGTCTAACCTCATAAAAAAGCAATTCACTGGTTACACCTATCTTTAATCCCTATATGCAAGGGTCTAACACTAACCAGTTATATCAGTTTATATATCAGATACACTTTAATCCATATATGTAATGGTCTGACTAAACACCAAGCTTATGCTTAAGCTTCTTGACATATTCTGTTCTATTAATTAGTGCTTGTATTCCAAATAGTACAAACATAATAATAGCTCCGATAAGCATACTCCAATCGTCAAAATTTAATTGTATTATGCAAACACAGAAACTAATAGCACCAGTAAAGGAAAATCCCTCTGATAATAACCGATACAAAAAATACATACAATCACACTCCAATTAATTTATATAGTCTACTTTAAAAGAATTGACTTTAATCCCTATATGTAAGGGTCTTACCTCATCTTGCGTCTGATTACACTCCAGTAAGATACTTTAATCCCTATATGCAAGGGTCTGACTATATACCCTTGAATTTACTGGGCTAAACACTGCTAATTTAATCCCCATACATAAAGGTCTGACGAAAATATACTCGAAGCAAAAACTCGGGTGTATTGATTTAATCCCCATACATAAGGGTCTGACTCAAGCAACGTGTATGGAGTTTGTTTGCGTTTGATTTAATCCCCATACATAAGGGTCTGACTTAAAGGACGGTGTTGTATTATGGAAATTAACGATTTAATCCCCATATATAAGGGTCTGACAAAAATCCGATAAAATTCGACAAATTATGGCATCCTTTAATCCCCATATATAGGGGTCTGACAATATGAAAATATATTTATTAAAGAAACAACTTTAATCCCCATATATATATGGGTCTGACTACCGAAAATTGTACATTTAAAGAGGCGATTATTCTTTAATCCCCATATATAAGGGTCTGACAGTAATTGATTTAGATGTTTGAGTAAACGTTATTCTTTAATCCCCATATATAGGGGTCTGACAGGTGCAACTGCTGAGTTATTAAATGAAGAAGAACTTTAATCCCCATATATAGAGGTCTGACCTTAATATATCACCTAATTACTACAGAGATAGGCTTTAATCCCTATATAGGGGTCTGACAACTGGTTGATAGCAAAGGGCTATACTTATTTGAACTTTAATCCTCATACATAGAAGTCTGACTAATAAAGCAAAGATATATCTTTACAATTAGATACTTTAACCCTTATATAGAGGTCTGACTATATAAGGTTTCTAAGAGTAAGAGAAGTAAATAACTCAATCCCAATACATATGGTCTAGTAAAAACAAATAAACTTAACAAAATTGAAAATAAATTTAATCCTCATGCATAAAGGTCTAATCATCTCGTGACTTTAGGGAGAAATGATGGCTTAATTTAATCCTCATATAAAAGTCTAATTAACAAAAACATTACCCTTTATTGCTAAAGAGTAATGTTTAATTCATGCTATATAACTACCCCTAAGCCGTTCATATAGCTATCCCTGAACTTTAGAACACACCCGACTACATGAACCTTACAGTCTACGAACTCACTACCTGCCTTCATTAGCACAACAGTGGGCTGGCTTGTACCTTTTGTTGTGTAACCTTTACGAGTTAAGTAGTCAAAGTTGCCGTAAGCTGGTAAATTAGAGCAAGGTACAATATTTGATAATAACCTTGAAGTTTTCCCGAGAGCTGGTAATTCAGTTTCAATACACTTAACATCTTTAATAAGACCTTTACCAACATTCTTTCGAGAACCTATATGCATATCCTTGAACTGAGTTATTACTTCTTCAAACTCATCTAAGTCTGTTATACAAATAATATCAAAGGACTCTATATGCTTTTCCTCGACTACAAATAACTCATTATTGACTAATCCTAGCCTATCAAGTCTAGCATGAGGAATTTCATCTAATATGAAATCTGCTAACTTAAAACTATCTGTCTCCAATGGATTACTGAATGCAAGCGTATGCTCATTATTATATAAACTCTCAAGCATATCCTCTAATAGGTCTACCCCATGAAGCCTCTTATAGGCTTCACAGAATAAACCAAAGAAAGTATTATTATTTACACATCCAGTTATACCATTTGCAATAGAAAATGTTAATCTGAAAGTCTTCATTAATAATCAATCTCCTCAATCTCTCTAGTTAAGAACTTAATTCTACCAACACCTCTTGAATTACCTGAACCAATACCTGAATCTTCAAGCTTTGTCAGCCCCTCAATAAGGAATGCCTTCAACTTCTCAGCATCATCCTCATCAGTTACACGGATATTGAAGCTGTAATTAAACTCAACACCTCTAGAAATCTGCTCAAGCTGTCTTAATGAACCATTAGCTGCTGTACCTGTCTGACGGTTAATTGATGTAGCTGCTGTAATCTCAATGATATCATCCCTACCCTTGTATTCATCTGTGATTGTCATATCATTGAACTCAAAACGTGGAATACCTGACTTTGCATTTACATTGTTATGTGCTCCGAAACATTTACAAATCATACAAGTAGGCTTACCACAACCACAAGGATTAGCACCTGCATCTCTACCATTCTTATCGAATCTACCATATTTCTCCTCAAGTAAAGAACGAACTTTACCTTTAACTGAACTACCTGGAATATATGGCTGACCGTCAATAGCATTTCTTACGATACAATTGTCAGCTCCACCTGGTCCGATTTCAACATCAGCCCCATTAATTCTAACTCCTGACATAGTTTTAACAACTCCAGTAACTTTAATAATCTTCTTTGTAACCATTACTCTACCTCCATTTATTTTGAAATTGCATTAAATTCTTCATATACTGCCATAAAATGTTCTTTAAAAGCTTTTACATCATTAGCAGTTTTACAAGCATTTACATTTGCTTTAATAAAATCTACTAGATACTGAGTAACAACTTTCTTTGAATGAGCATAATCTGCATGAGATTTAAGCTGACTCATCTTGTAGATTAACTGCTCCTCTGTAATAGCATGTCTATTATAGCTATCATAATTATTTACAACAAAATCATAAAACTTACGAATACCTGACACACTATTTGTTTTACCTTTATTATCTCTAGCACCAAAATACTCCTTAGCTACAAGACCTCTAGCAATCTCAGTCGCTGTTCCTGTAATTAACTTTACATTTGGAAACTCATAACCATTTTTTAAATAATCTTTCGGCAGACTAGGCAGAGGCTTCTGCTCAAAACCAGTATCTCTACCCCTGTTGTATGAATTATTATAAGCCATTTAATTTTCTCCTTTCAATCTTAACTCACTATCATACGCAATTGACTGTAACATATAAAATAATCTATCCTCTTCTTTAGGGTTTTCTCCAATTGCATTAATATGACTAGATAAGAAGTCAAGTAATGCTGGGCTACAATCAGCAAACTTTTTCGGATACCCCCTGAAGTTTGAATAGAATTTTAAACCTAATACATTTCCGTCATCTACATAAGACCTATACATCTGACTGTACAATTTCAATTTATGTAAAATTGATTTAGGTGTGCCGTTTTCTACTGACTCTGTAATCATTGCTACAGTATTAATATAATCCTGCAATTCATTATAGGTTAAAATTAAACCTGAATAATATACTGCATCTCCACCTGAGTCTTTAATACTTTTCAGATGTTTATTGAAAAGGTCTACCAGTGAAAACAAACGCTGATTTACATTCAATAACTGAATTGCAATAGATAGAGTCAACTTATTATTTGTATACTCCTTGAAACTATCTATTAAATCAATCATATTTTCAAGAACGCTATCACTATTGCAAATAAAAATCACACGATTAGCATTTACATTAATAACAATACTATCCTCAAACATACTAGGAATCATATCACTAAAGAAATCTGACAAAATACTTGAATAGGTTGCAATACGAGAGATAGTATCTCTACCATCAAAGCCTGTCCTCATTGTATCAATCACCTTATCAGCATCAATAGCTACTAATGCAAACCGATTTGTGTCTCCTACAATAGAATCAATCTCTACTTTAGGAACTACCCCTGAAATTGCCTTGTTATACTTACCTGACTTCTCGCCTACAAAAACCTTATCTGAGTTCCAACCACTTTCATCACAAAGTACAGACTTAATGCCTTGCATATAATAATCTGACTTACTAAAAAGTGATTTCATCTTCTCTTCCTTGCTATAAACTTTACTTAAGCTGTAGCTGAACAACAAAGTACCGTCAAATTCATTGAATAAAAGCTGATTTACCTCTTTTAAGTAATCCTTAATATCATCACATTTAGCACTAGGTACTATAATGTACTTCTCAAAACTCTTATTCTGAATTAAAATACAAGAAGATGTTAAATCATACTTATCTAAGATAGACTTGACAACTGTATCAATTACGCTCAATACCTTAGTATAATTAGTATTAATTTCATCTAAGATAGATACCCCATACTTATTTGTACTTAATATGTACTCCTCAGCTTTATCTAAAGTCAGAGTTAAAACATTCCAACTCTCACTTGCACTCTTGGCAAAGTTCCTAAAGAAATCCTCAGAATCAGCGTTATTATAGATAGCAATTGCAATGCCTGAAGTAGTTACTAAATGCTGGTACAAAGAAATATCATGAATTAAATCAGATGCATCACTTGGTACACACCAAGTATAATCTCTAATGACAAACATTAACCTATCGAAGAAATCTTCCTTAGTTTCTGCTTTAATAGCACTCATATCTTTTTCAAAAGCACTAATAAACTTATTGTAATCTTCCTCAGAATGGTAAACTAATTCTTTTTTATTAGTCTTATAAGATATAACTTTTAAGTTATAATCTGAGTACTTTGTAAGTTTATAGCACTGCTGAGTAGTTTCATTAGTAACTACTTTTAATCCACATTTAGACTTTTCTGCATAAGTCAAAATTGGATGCATAACTGCACCTTCTTTAGTTCCATGCACTCCACCTACCCCTGTTCGCTCTCCTGAAGAAATATTATCTGCGTAATTTATAATATTACAATATTTTTTCATCTCTCCCGATGCCTTATCTGGATTAACACTATCTGGAAAGGCTTGTCCTGTATGATGTCTTACTGCACATTCCTTAATAAAATCTAATTCTGATGGGTTAAATACCTGTTGGAATACGTCTTTAAACCTATCTACAAAATCTCCTGCGATAAGTGGATGCTCGTAAGACTTACTTCTATATAAAGGACTAGAAGATGACTTCTGATAAAGTTTTCCAATATCATGTATTAAGCCTGCAGTGGCAATTTCATAATTATATCTCATTAATGCACCTCCACTAGACCAAATCCATAACATTTCTCAGCACCTATACCCCTGTTAATTACTTTTAATAACCCTTCTTTATCAAGAACATCGGCAACTATCTCATAGGTATATCCCCAAATCTGTGAGCTACCTTTTGATTTGTCTGAATGCTCAAAATTCATACAAATTTCTTCACACTCATCAATGCTGATAATTTTGCATTCATTATTGTAAGTTAGCTTATTAGTAAGCCAAGCTATACGTTCCTGAGTACCTCTTATTAGTCTCTTTTTGCCATTTTCATTTCTTGAACAAGGATATACCGTAGTTTCAAGCACAACTGTAGAACCTGATAATTTTTCTTCAATACTGTATTTGCATACTATTTCAAAGCCATTAAGGACTACAGCTTCTTCATCAATATCAGTATCTGACTTAATTACTAATTTAATAGCATTAGGTAATCTTTTACTGCGATAAAGAACATTATTTAACTGTCTCCAATTAGGTGTATCAGCATCGAAAAACTTTGCTAATAACTTATGTATTTCATGAGCATTTGTAGATAACTTATTTAAATACTCAAATGAAATATCTGTACTTCGCACGATATAATACATAAATACACTCCTTTCTTTATATTTATTATAACACAAAACTATAGAAAAATCAATAATAGCTTTAATATTTATACAAAAAATTAAGACCTATCTTAATAAAAGATAAGTCTTAATCATATACATTATTCAATTATTAAACAAGACCTACACGTGCCTTAGCCTGTTCTCTCGTAAAACCATGCTGCATATAGAATGTAACAAGAGCTTCTTTAGCCTCATTATTGCATATGTAGATATTATAAGGAACTAACGGTATAATATCCTTCCTCTTACAAGAATCTAATCGACCTACCCCGTATATTTTTATTGTTTTGTTTAATACTTGCTGTGCAACAGCACTTAAGCTAACTACATCATTAGTGTTATCCTTAGTATCATATACTTGAACTAAGTCACTAGAAATGTCTACATTTGTTAGAATAAACATAAAATACACCTCCTACCTAACTTTAATACATAAAGTCTTTAGGATAAAAAAGTTTACAACAATCCATGCAAAAATAAAACTGAAACTGTATACCTGCTTCTGGTAACTGAAATGTATAAGGACACAAATTAGTAATAATAGATTTACTTTCTGCACAACAATGTCTAAGATTATTCATTGGTAAATCATCAAGCTTTTCCTCACACATGATAGTTTTACCTGTATTCATAACTACAAAATCTCGTAACATTTGTAAAACTTGACCTCTCGAATAATGTACATAGCCCATCTGGTCAATTCTACCACCATAAGGACTCATCATTTGATTTCCGTACATACTCTGTTGCATCATTATATTTTGACTATAAGGGTCTTGCATCATACCTTGAGTATAACCTTGCATAGGCATCATGCCCTGATTATAACCTTGCATAGGCATCATACCCTGATTATAACCTTGCATTGGCATCATACCCTGACCTTGTATCATATTTTGGTTATTCATCATTTGATTTTGTGCTTGAGCTTGAACTACACCAAATAAATCTTCCATATTTATCACCTCATCTTATACCCTGCTATAGGTATTTCGTTATAACTGCAACAACTCCACACACCATTATCACATCTATACTGAGCTTCAATAAACTTATCTGCATAAGCCTTTGCAACTTCTCTGGTTACTATCCCATTTATTTGATTTATAAGAACTCTCTCATAATTAACTTTAGGGATATGCCTTTTTGCCGTGAGAACAGATATGAAAATAGGCTGTTGGAAATTATATTCTACTATCATACCCTGAGAAACAATACTAAATGACTTTGAAGATACTGACTTTTCAAACTCTGGCTGCCACTGAACATTTAAACCATTCTTAAAATGTATAAATGGTAAATCAATAACAACATTTCCAACTGATATAGGATTTAACATTATACTTGGATTTAATGCCTTTATATATTTTCCAAAATCAGATGCGCTTCTAGATGTTCTAACATTAAAACCTACAAACTGCTCTAAATTTACCATCGGGAAATTATTTCCAAAAACATTACCAAAAAACTTTACTGCATTACGCTTATTGTTTGTAACTGTATCAAGAACAGCTATATAGCCACTACCCCTATTAGAATTAAATCTATAAATTGCACACACAGACATATAAATCACTCCTTACTGTATACTCTCTTTATATTTAAACCACCATGTTTAGTAGTTACTCTTAACTTAGTGCCTTTAATATCCTGCCAATTTTCAGTATAAATTGGTCTTACTACATCATTACCTAAGTGTAAAAATATAAAACTAAACCCATAAACAGAGCATTTAACATCAAATCTATAATACTCATATGCTCCACTTTTATGCTTAGTTACATCATAAATAACAGGTTCTCCAAAAACCATAGTGCCTTGAAACATAAATGAATATATTAATTGATTACGATGTCCATAAATGCGTAACTCATTAAACTGAGGATTATTTGGTAACTGAATTACATCAAAAGAAAACCCATCTATAACTGTGCTAAATAATCTCATACAAATTTATCCTTTCTTATAAAACAATAAATAGCTTTCTTCACTATCAAAGAAAGTAAACTTATGATTTAAACCAAATACTCCAAGCTTTGAACTTGGCAATAAAGCACACAAAACATCATTTGGATGAAATTGTAACTGTGTAAGGATAGACTTCTCAAGATTTCTATAGTCTAAATCAACAACTACATAGCCTTCTTCTGCAAATCTTTTATCTCTACAACCGTATGTCTCTTCAATATTTTCAACATAAAGCATCTTTACTTCAGACATTTTTACAGAGCTAGATTTTGCAATATTTATATTCATAATTTCATTTGCAACTACCCCTAAAAGCATACCTGTAGCATCACAAATATCCTCAAAGTAAATTGCTTTCTTTTGTGCTGGTTTATCATCTTTATGCTCTAAATAGAAGTCATCCTCCAAATACTCAAGAACTCCCTGAGTTTCAAGTTTAGACTTAAGTTTTCCTCTTTGTTTATAAATCGACCTTAAAGCTTTAGACCATTTCGGCTCATTCCAACGATAAAACTTATCTACTGTTACAACATGCTCGAATATTAACTCATCAATTACAGTATTTAGAGCAAGTAACTTTCTTGTCGTATCAAAATTCTCGCCACCATAAACATCCTCTATTATACAATGAGCGAAGTGTCTACCCTTTATTGTTTCTGATAACTTATTCTTAAAATCTCTTCGCATTTTATACTCTGCAAAAGGGTCTGATTTCTCATATGCTTCTAGTTCAAAACCATACCGCTCAATAGATTCTCCATTCCAAATACAAATACCTGTATGATTTTTTGCAACATCAAGTCCAATACCTGATGATATGTTCTTGAACATTGTAACAACTGTTGGTTTAGTAATAATACTAGACTGTGTTATTTCCATAATATAAATCCTTTCAAATAAATTTATAATTTATACAACAAATTCAACTAAATCTTTATATAAAATATAATTAAAAATTGGCAAAATAAAAAAGCACCTTAGATACTAAATCTAAAGTGCTTTTCAAAGAACTAATTACTGTAATTGTACTACATAATTATTCACATAAGACTGAATGTCGACAGTACTAATACTAAAAGTACTTAAAGTCTCATCATCTACGATACCGATATCATATAAAATAGCAAGAGCTATTTTCTCATTATCAGACCAATAATCATATACATCTAAGTAATTTGCAAACTCATCTGCTGTATAATTATTAAAAAATGTTAGCAAAGAAGTCATAGCACCTGAGTCAAGATTTTTAATATTTGGATAATAATTAACTAATACACCCTCAAGGTCGTCCTGATATACATAATCCTTTTCTAAATACATCTGTGCTAAAGTTTTATCTGAATCACTTATAGACTCTGAAGTAGCTTCTGATGTTGATTCTGAAGTAGTCTCATTAGAGGTATCTACCCCAAAGTCTGTATCTAAATCGTTTTCTACTCCTCCAAATGATGAATCTTTTTCTACTGCATTCTTCTCAACATCTTTAGGGATAGACAAATCATTATTTTTATTTACACTATTGACAGTTGTAGTAATTTCAAACTTATTTATAGTATAATCATCTGAATCAAAAGCTTTTGTATCTACAGAATAAGTCATAGACTTTACTAATTTAGAATCCTTATCAAAATTCATGGTTACGTCAAAACTTAGTTTATCTAAATCTAAATCATCTGCACCAGTACTCTCAGATAAATTTTCAAGCTCCTCTCCAACAAAATCCTTAATATTTTTGTAAGCTATTGTACCTGTTACTACATAATCATCATCTTTAGACTTTCTTTCAGCTAAAGTAAGATTATCAAATAAATCAGCACTTAACTTATCAGATAAATTATTAAACCCAAATGAAGAACTATCTAAATCAGACTTTACCCAAGAATCTGAATCTTTATTGTAAGTATATGCAGTTTCATTTTTAATATCCGTATAACTTTCAATATCAACTTTTGTTTTTGTACCAAATACTGCAACAGTAGCTTTACCATCAGTGTGTGCTACATCTTTAGTAGATTGAACATCGCAATCAAGACTTACTGCAAAATTCATTGTAGTATCTGTATCTGAATCAGAATCCATAAGACTAGATGCATCAACATCCATATCCAAATCAAAAACAACATTTGCATCTAAAGATGCAACTTCTTCTGAACCAAAAGCATTACTTAATAAACTTTCAGCAGTTACCTTCTCTGCTCCACAACCTGTAAGACTGCCTAGCATCACAACAGTTGCAAGGATTGTTGTAGTAAACCCTTTCTTTCTCATATAATTTGTTCTCCTTATAAATTATTTATAGTCATCAGTCATATAATTGTTTGACTGTTGCTATCATTTTTATATTTTCACTATTAACCTTATTAAGGTCAACTTGTCCTTCTGGATAACTACCCCTGAGTGATTTAATACTTTCATGATACTCTCGAATAGTATAATGATTTTTTAGACTATCTAACTTTCGTATAGTTCGTGCAAACTTCGCATCATAATCATCTTCATCTAATTCATCAAACTCTTCATAAGGTATATTAAATAAATTAGCTACTTCAATGCAAGCTTCTTTTTCATCAAGTGTCTTATTTAAATATTGCTTATTTAAAATTTGATGTAATCTAACTACATCCGCTGTTTTACCACAACCAAAACAATGACAAACTTTTACACCTTTTAATCTCTTATCGTTAAGATACCCCATAGATGGATTAACATCAGCATGGTCTTTAAAATAACAAAGAACAAGGTTTGAATTATAATAACTGTACTGCTCAAACCTTTTATCTAAATGTTTTATAAAGATGTCATAATAATCAAACAAGTTTGCAACAATCTTATCATTAACCTTATAAGTCAAAATATAATCTTTAAAAGTCATTAAAATTTCCTCCTAAATAATAGAAATTAATAACTATAAAGCATATTAATAATATTCTCCTTTTATTTTTGACTTTGTTTGAAAGAGAGTATCACTTGGTTTAAATTCTTTTAATTTAAAAGCATCTTTATTTGTACCTGATGCGTAAATATCTACTAGTTTACTATCTCTAAATACCATTGACACAGCAACAGCATCTCCATCTATTGAGTTAATAAGCCTAACTATAAAATATTTCTTAGTTCTAAATGCATAGGAAACACCAAATTCACAACTTTCGCATAGATAACCGCCCTCGATTATACCAACCTGTTTACCATTTACATATATAGAGCCACACCAACTCTCTTCATTGAAATCTTTTGAAGTGTCAGTATTACCATTATAGTCTAAACGTTCATATGTTATCGTATATATACTACCTTTAGCTATTATTCTTGTATCATTATCATAAGTAATTTTATAATCCTCATTTGAAAGACAAAAAGCACCATCTGAACAAGAGCTGTATTCAAGAAAATCTATATCATCCTCTACAAAATAAAGCTCATCTTTGTCTGTATCATAAGCAATATTTACAATACCTAAGTCATCACTCCAAACACGTTTTAGCTCTTCTGCAGTTATTTCTTCAACAACCCAATCATCAGTATCAACAATATATAAGATTTCATCTGGCTCAATAGTTTGTAAACAAACTCTATAATAATTACTACCAAATAGCATATTACCATAATTACAAGCAAATAATGCCATTAAAAATCATCTCCTAAACTGAAACAAGGGTAGACCTTAATGTCTACCCCTGACAACACATTATTACTTTATTATTTTACATTATACTTAGCTTTAAACTGCTTTTCCAACTCTTTAATCTGAGCTTGTGAATAAGTACTCTTAACATCTACAAAGATACCAGTCTTAGTAGGTGCTAATATAGCTGAATCCCACAAAGCCTGACCTGCATTGGAAGCCTGCTGAGCTGAAACAAACTGACCATTAACTTTAATACTATAACCATACTTAGATAAAAGACCTAAAGCTGTTACAATATCTACTCTAAAGGCAGGATAACTTACCCCTTTATAAGCGATTGTTGTTACATCATTAGTACAATAAATACCAATTGTGCCTCCAAATGGAGTACTTGCTTTACCCTTAGCGATTAAGAATTTCTCAAAAGCAATCTGAGCCTCTGCTCTTTTCTGACTCATAGTCTGTAAATCCTTCTGAGTTAAAGCATTTTGGTCAATAGCTGCAATAGCTTTAACTAAATAATTCGGATTAGCCTCGATAAGACAAGCATTACCAAGTTTTCTAACTGTTAAATTACCATTAGAATTCTTAATAGCTTCAACATGCTCCTGAATATTCTTCATATCTGTAAATCCCCAAAAAGCACCATTTACAATATTAGGCATTACAGTTACAATAGCATACTGAATACTAGGAGAAAGGGCTTTAGCTCTCTTTGCAGACTCATTAGCTCTATTTCTCAGTTCTTGGTCATTTCTATTAGTTGCCATGAATAATTACCTCCTTAAATATGTATAAAATTCATATATTATAATTATAGCAAAATTTAAAATCTAATAAATCATATTACAAAATACGATTAATGCAACTTTAAATCTAATTGCTCATAAATTGGTCTGTCTTTGAAAACTACCCCAAACACATTTAACCCTTGCTTTGATATCTTTATACTTGCTTTATCTTGGTCTACATAAAAGTCTGGAAAATCATTAAAGCATTGTTTTCTCTGCATTTTATAAAACGACTCCTTAGAAAAATAAACTGGTTCATTAGTATATACAGCCATGCTACTAGTACAACTTAAAGCCTTGACATCTGTACTTATTACATGACACATAACCATAGGAACTTCAATATCGTACTTTACCCAACAATTACAAATAACTCCAAAGTAAATATAACCTTCATATATACCCATTGTAGCTAATTTTATATCGAATGAAGTAATATCATTTCTCTTACAGGACGTTGGAAATTCTCCTCTATATATAGGTCTATCCCACCCATCTATATAAATAGCATATTTATTATCATTACGTTCTAAACCTATATTTGCTGTTGAAATATTAAAAGGCTTTATAGGTATTTTCAAAGCTTTTATTCTTTCTGCTTCTTTAGTTGAAAAAGACTCTGTTACCATATCATCAGTATCAACTATTAAAACCCTACCTTCTTTTGTTTTTCCTAAATAAAAGAAACTCATTTTTCTTCCTCCTTATTTAGTACTTCCAAAGCTGCTTGAGCATAAGGTAACTGATTTTCACTCATTGTACCCCATCTCTTTATGCTCGTAAGAACTCCTAAGAATTTAGAAGTTGTTGCAGTATGATTACTAGGAAGTTCCTTAATACACTTTTCAGCTAAATCTTGATTAGCTAAAATATAATCTACAGCTTTTTCAAGCTCAGGTTTATCAGATAATTTAGTCTTTTCCTTTATAAATCCTACACCGTCATAGTCTACCCCTGTTACTTGCTTATATAATCTTCTGATATGGTAGAACTGTCTATCTGATGGTTCTTTACCAGACTTTTTAACAGTTTCAAGAATATTTTTAGGTAAATCCCAATCTTTTGATAAACCACTCAAATCGCTATTTAGTAAGTACTCTACTACTTTTTTAGGTGTATCAATGTTACTTACACTCTCTTTAGCTTTTTGCTCCTCAGCAATTCGTTTATCCTCTTCCTCTTTAGCTAATCTCTCTTGCTCTTCTTTTTTAAGTCTCTCAGCCTCTTTTTTCTGCTTTACCTCATCAAACTTTTTAGTCTTATAAGCTTCAATCCAAGTTGTTGAAAATGTTTGATAATGATTTTTAAAACTTTCAAAAGTAGAAGAAAGCTTATTGTAAATATCCTCGATAGAAAACTCAAGAGCCTCATTAGTTTTGAAAAAGTCTGCATATTTCTTTCTTACATAATTTCTTGAATTTTTAGAAACTTGAACAAAAAACATATAACCATTCTTTAATATAGCAACCTCTGACTCTAAATCTACCCCTGTTTCTGCTTTAAATGTATTCAATATTTCTTGAACAGTACTATCGTGCTCATCTAAAATAGATGCTTGCATAGTCTCAGAATCTGAGCCAGTTATAGGGTAATCAAATGTATAAACTGAATGTCTCCAAGTATTTTTAAAATTAGATAGATTTACACAGAACCACAGTAACTTCTCAATTGTGTCGACAGAGTAAGTCATATCTGTTACTACCCCTGTCAAGCTTTCATTATAAAGTCTAGCAAAAGCTTCTCTTACTGGCTTACTTTTACCACCTTCATCTTTTTGTGTATCTGCATTATATTTGTAGTAACCACATAACTCATACTCAAATAAAACAGTAATAAATGCACTAGCAATCTCCTCAATAGAAGAACAATAACCTAACTGAACAGATTTATAATCTAAAGAAGCTACTACATCCTTATATTGTTTACTTACTAAAACTTTTAATACATCATTTAATTTCTGAGTAGGGTATCTTAAATAGCCTGCCCATTTATTAAGAAAATATCTACTACCATCTGTCCAACCAACCATAGTACTTCTAATCTCCTGAACAAGTGACTTAGGTGGTATCATATTTAATTCTCTGAACTGTTTGTATAGTAACTCCATACCTGATGGTAATAATGAAATATAATCTTTCTTAAGGGCTCTACCTTTTGTATCCTTAAGAGTTAATTTTGCCATAATAGAATCTAATAACTCAAAACTCTTATTTATAGACTCTACATCCTCACCACTATAAATATCATATAAAAGAGCCATATCCTTAAGAGAATCAGTCTGAGTTCTTCTTAAAGCTGCTACGCACTCTTTATCGACCTCAAAGAAATCACCAATACATTTGCTACCAAATACAATACAGTGATTAGACTGGATAATCTTTTCATAATCAATATTATATTCCTCTCCAAAGAAACACTCTTCGATATCTCCAATAGTGATATCCCAAGCTAAATGTAAATATCGTAAAGGATGACCTAAAGTACAGGTATAGCCGTATTGAGTACCCCCAGTATCAAGCCAACCTGCATATCTCCAATCTCCGTTACCTTTAAGACTATCTAATTGCTTTTTCTTACTAATCATACGAGCCTTACTTTTAAAACCAAGTGTAGGGTCTTTCTGAGCGTCTGTAAATATACGTTGACTATACCAAAGATAATAACGTTTTAATACTTTACGCTGTTCTTCTGTTAATAAATCATATAATTTACTTACAATAGAACCCTCAGCATCCTCTACATCATCCTCATAAAACTCATAGTCTTCATAGGAATCCTCATCGTCTTCATAAGAATCCTCATCCTCTTCAGTCTCTTCATCAGCATCATAGTCATCATAATCATCGTAGTCATCATATTCTTCTTCTGAAGCCTCTTCCATTTGACTATTTAACTGTTCTGTAACATCTTCAACATTACATATAAGACTATTATTTTTATACTCTACTTTTTCCCCTGACTGAGTTTTTGCACTAAGGTCAGTAATAATGAGCAAAGATAAATCTGACTCAGAAATTACTTCGATATCGCCTGAAGTATCAGAGAAATCTTTAATAGCATAAAAAGTAACTCCAGTATTATCTTTATAACTATTTAATACAGTGTACATTTATTCTACCACCTTTCTCTGCCAGTCTGGATAATCCTTAACATATTCATCCTCAGCTAACTGTAAACATTTATTTTCATCATACTCAAAATCTTCAAAACTATTATTATCAGAATCGTATACTTCTCCACCATCTCCTGTATCCATAACATATGTATAAATATGGTCAGTTTCTGGAATACACATAACATCTACAAACTTTTCATCTGCTATCTCTATAGTATAATATACCCTCGTCCAATCAGTATCCTCTGTATGGTCTTTAACTTTATACTCAAAAACTGATTTATTCTTACTATCATAAATCAGTTTAAGCTTAAAAAGAACATCCTCAGCTACCCCTGAGTCTTTGAACTCTTGAATAACTACATTATTATTTATCTCAGCACCAGACAATAATAAATCATTTTGCTTTTTTAAAGCTATAGATTTCATACCATGTAAGCCTTTTACAAAATCTACAAGCTCTTTACTCTTTATTAAATCTAATTCAAAGTCATAATAATTAAATTTTTCAGTCTCGGAATTAAATATCTTAACCCTAAGTCCAAGAACTTTACCATTATATGCTAACTTATATAATTCAGATTGCTTAATTAGATTTAATTTTTCAGCTAATGTCATTTTAATCCTCCTTTTCAATCAAAAACATTTCACAATATTTTGTACTATATTCGTAACATAAAAAAGTTGCTCCATCTAAATCATAATTATATTTTAAAGTAGGACTTAGTCTTAAATACGAAGATAAAACTTCAGTTATGTATTTATTAACTTCTACTACAGTATTAAAATAATTTATGTCCATACCATTATGTATTAACTTATACATATAATAATAGTCTCCCTTCAGAACACTTATACAAAATTTAAACTAAAATGCATAGTTTATATTATAACCTTATAAAAACTTTAAATGCCAAATTAAGCAATAAAAAAGCACCTGACTAATATAAATCAGATGCTTTAATATATTGATTAAGCTATTATACTATATCACTAAACTTCAGTAGGTTTATCAGTCTTAGAAGTATCTTCAACCTCATCTTTTAATTTTGCTTTATCTCGTTCTACCTTGTAATCTGCATAAAACTGGCACAGTACTTTATCCTCTAACCCTGAAAGTTCATCTTCATTATACAAATCACTATCATAAGCTATTAGCTCCTTAATAGCTTCTTCTCTTGTAACACCACACAACATTTTAAACAAATCTAAATCAGACTTAGCCTCATTTTTACAAACATTATACATGTCAGCTAAAACTGTATCTGGAATTATAAAACCAATTTTTTCATCATTTACAGTCAATTTACTAGCTACAAAAGCAAGAGCCTCAGACTTATCTACCCCAGTTAACTCCTTAAAAGCTTCATCTGTTAAACCTGCACTAAAAATATCATCTTCCTTAGACTGAAAAGAAAAATCATCTGTATCTTCCTCAAAAGTATCGTCATCATGGTAAACTACATCATCTGTAGGTTCATAATCATCAGGTAGTTTATAATCATCTATATCCTTTACTTTTTTAGCTATAAATACGATTGCCCCTGCAATAGCTACAGCAACTGAGCCTACCCCAAGAAGTTTAAATGCTTTCTTCATATTAAAAATCTCCTTTTACTGAATTATATAAAATTTTAAGTTCTTAAGCTTGAAATAAGAATTTCTAGGATACTCATTTCATTACACAATAATTTGCTTAACTATTATAGTTACGATGCACTAACACTACTAAAATAAACCTTAAAAATTCATGAAAAAACTGAAAATCAAGTTATCTTAAAAAAATTAATTGCGAGTTTTGTAAGGTTTGTTATAGTAAATCATATAGTTTACTTAGCAAAAATAATAGTAACATTGACACTCGTAACCAAATTGGAAAAGCTTAAATTAACTTAAAGTTTTAAAAATTTCTTGTAACTTCAATATAAACTTATCTGATACAACTTTACAAGTCTTTAATAAATCTTTATTCGTTACTTCTTCTAAACGATATTGCTGTTTTGCATCTGGATATTTAACTTTATCTACTTCACTGTAGAACATATCTCTAGGTCTAGCATAAACACTTAAATCATCATAACAAGCCATATATACTACAAACAACTCACCAGTTTCTGTATGCTTTGCACAATCAGAAATAATCATATAACAGAAACTAGGGTCTGATGTATCTGTAGTATTTCTTTTGAAATGCTGTACAATCATGCCAGTTTTCAATCTATCATAATTTTTTTCGTTTTCCATTTCTTTTTCTCTCCTCTTCAATATATGCATTTCTTACTCTAAAGGCTATAATAATTATACATAATACGATAACTATACCTAAAATTATATAGTCTTTCATTTTTTCCTCCTTTTAAAATCTATATCACTTACAAAGTCTGCAATATTTTCAAATAATGCAAAAGGTTCATCTGAAAAAATTGTAAAAATAACTACCCCAATAATTGCACAAGGGATTAAAAATAAGTTAATATTCTTTCTCTGTTTCATTTAAAATCACCTCCAAATAATAATAACTGGCTTAGTTAGACCAAACCAGTTATTATAAAATTTATTCATCGTCAGATAAACTAGAAAACACACAACTACACAAATCTGCATAAATATGTGCATCTGGGAATGGTTCGCTTAATCGAGATGGTACAGACATAATAGTCATCTCTTTACGAATCAAGTCTTCTGTATTTGCATATAATGCAATATTAATATCTGGTGTACGAATAATCTCAGCAGACTCACCACCTGCAGTACGAACCTCATGTTGCTGACCATCTTTAGACTTAGCCATTTCATTCATGAAATCCTGTGTAAACTGTGATGGTGAAACAACAGCAACATTTCTCTTCTTTGCATAAGCAAGTAAATCCTGATAAGCTTTACCGATAACCTGTGGCTTAGATTTACCTTTATCATTTGAGCTAATCAGCTGTAAATAGTCAATCAACACAATACGTGATGCATTTAACTGTACAGATGTTTCAATCTCTTCGATAAAAGTCTCACCCAAGAAAGGTCTATCAATCATATTGATAACACCATAATTAGGGTTTGTGAATAAATCTAATCGAGATTCTTGTTCAAGTGCTCTAATCTCTTCACTTGGATATTTGCCATATAAAATATCCTTCTGAGATAAAGGTACAAGACGCTCACCTTCTGGCTTATTTCTTATATACAAATATTCATAATGAATGGCTCTTAACTGTGCCCACCAAGCTTTATGTCCACCTTCATGTGCCCAAACTGAAGCATTTACACCATATTTTACTACACAAGTATGAATCATACGAGCTGTAAACTTAGATTTACCACCCTTAGTAGGTGCTAGAATATTATAGAATATTGAAGTAAAGATACCCCCTAATTGCTCATTTAATTCATTAATGAGGTCAAAGTCTCCAATCTTCTCTGGTTTGGCGTCATCATCATCCTCAATTCCTGCTGTTCTTGAATCAATAAAACCAATACCTGTTGTTTTATTTAGTACAGCTTCTATATCTGCAATAACCTTTTTAACATAGGCTACACTATCTGCATATCCCTGATAGAATTTATTGCCAACCTGAACTCCTTCATACAATATCATCTTAGACTGACTATAAGCCTGATTAATTTCAAAAGCACTAAACTCTTGCTTATAACGCTCAACTTCGAGTCTCATTTCGTCCTTACTTATAGGGTCTAAAGTAAGTAATCTTGTAAACTTTTTAAGAACTGCTGCTGCATAAGCTACATATGGGTTATCATCTAAATCCTGAAATTCAGTTAAATTGATATATTTAGCACTATCTTTTAAAAGCTTAGTGTTTCGCATTAAATAAAGCTTTATAAAAGACTCATCTGGTGAAATATGCTTGTCCTTAAAATTATAGAAAATTGTATATATAATGTAGTTCTCATCCTTAAAGACACTTGGATTAAACTGTCCAAAAAGATACTGACGATTTTCAATAGATAAATCATCAGTTCTAATGATACTACTTATAAGAATATCACTTAGCTCCTCCAACTGTTCTGCAGGTGTTTTGTATGCTTCATCAGCCATAAATATAATACCTCCATAAAATTTATACTTTTTATAGAGCATATTAACATTAAACTGAAGTTACAACAAATTAAACATTTAAAAAAGATATTATGCTTGAAGTACTTAAATCTGATGGCTGAATATTTGCTAAAGATAAAGTTAGTGAATGCCCTCTAAAATTATCTAAAACTTCAAGTAATTTTACTTGTGTCTTAGCATCTAAATATGGAATATCTGGTAAAAGCAATATCCTAGAGTACCCCTGAGGTGTGAGAGTACATTCAGCAATGAGTAAATATATAATTTCTTGTCCCTCTACCCCTATTGCCTTTGTACTATCAAAATTAAAATGTAACTGCTCATTTTCTAACTTAACAAATTCAAAACCCAAAATAGAATTAACTGAAGCAATAAGACGAATCCATTGTGCATCATATATAATATGCGAATATTTTGTCATATCTACCTCTGTATTTGCCTGTGTATTCATTACTTCCGTCATATATGAGCTTCTAATCTTATTGGAAGCACCCAAATATCTTATAACATGAATATTCGGAACTACCCCTTGAAATTGAATGGAGCTATCTTTACCCATAACAACTCCATCATTAAACATTATATAAGAAGTACCTTCTGGCTCTAAATAGTTAAAGCCATACTGAGAATCTAACTGTCTGAAATAATCAGTAAAGTCCTGTCTTAAAAGACTTTCTACTATAAACATTATCTGTAAAGCGTTCCGACCTCGTAGGATTATAGTTTTCTTATTTGGGAGATTGACATCAACTGTCTGCCCATTTATAACTGTACTTACTTTCTTCAATAATGACATTTACTAAACCCTCCCGTTCATCAATATATTCCATTCAAATTCAAATGCTGCTTTTCCTAAAAACTTATCATAAATCTGTGGTACACCAAAACTATCTAGATACCAAATATTATAAACTTTAAATCTTATGTCATATGTAGCTATAAATAATTCTTTAATGTCTACAATCTTATTATCTAATACTGCAAAATAAATTTTATACATCTTATTTAACATAACATCACCATCCTTATGTTAAATTATATGTAAATCAAAAAAAGAGTAGCACACATCTAAAAGACATGTGCTACCCCTTAAGCTACTACATCATTACGAACTCATTGATATCTCCATTAAAGTCATTCATATCCTTAAGCTCTTTCATTCTACCTCTAAACTCACCATAATTATTGACCAAGATAACACCCTTAGTATAATCAATTGGTAAGTAGCTATCAAGTAAAGTATTATTCTTAAGTGTAAATGCTCTAGTCCTAGCTGTACGGTCTTTATGCTTAATATCTGCCATATCAACCCAAGCAAGATTACCAGCTTCATCGCTCACATATAACATCTCTGGAACTTCCTGAAGTACTGCACCAAGTGTAGGTGCTGATGTCACTGAAATACCTTTCTGAAGAACCTTGACATTACGATTATTTTCCATCCACTCAGAAGTATCAACGAAACCAATATTACCATCTTTATACAATAACATAAGTTCCTGACCGAGCATTCTACCAATCCAAGTAATCTTATAATCATCTGTTTCTTTGATACCGAAATAAGTTGGTAAATATGTTCCAATGTCTGTACCACTTAAAGGTAAATCCTGACAATATACACGAAGTAATCTACCCCTATTATCAAAAGCAATAAGAGTATCATTTGACTTACCTTCGAATGCAAACTCATTATCTTTAGCACCTGTAAAGATACTCAACTTGCGTAAGAAACCATTCTTAAACTCGTACACGCATTTACTATCATCGACAATCTTAGTAGTTGCAGTACTATCCTCGATAAAGTTGTAATCCTTAGTAGTAATTTCAGTTCTACGCTGCATAACAGAACCATATTTACTAATAAGTGCATCCATTTGCTTTGATATAATTCTATCTACATTATCAATATCATCAGCAAGTGATTTTAACTGTGACTCACCTGTAATAGCTATTGAAGCAAATTTACCACCATCATGATAACTTGGGAGTGAACGTCCTGCACAGAAATCAATTAAATCTGCTGGAACTTCTTCTCTTGTCCAATTTTCTTCGATATATTTCTTACCGTTAGCTCTACCTGAATCAGCTATAATACGAACTAATTCCATACGTTTCTCGTAAGCATTTACTATATTCATAAAAGCTTCAGCTTCTCGTAAAGACTCTTTAAGAGCATCATACTGGAACTGATATTCCTTAGTTAGAACTTCTCTTCTCCACTTAACCCATTCTTCAATGATAGACCATACCCCAAGACGCTTAGGCATTCCATTCTGAACTACAGTAATATCTGCACTATAGCTATACTGCATATCTGTATCTTTTAAAATTGTATATAGAGCTTCATCTACTCTATTCTTTGAGGAACAATCAATAGTAAGAAGTGTACTCTTACCAAAGTCATCTCTGTCATAAGCATTACGAATTGCTGTAGTATTCAAAGCATTAATCTGCTTAACGAGCTTCTGAACTGTTTTACCGTAAGGTACATTGGTAACAAGAATCTTCTTACCATCAATAATAGTCTTAGCCCGAAGTTTAATTTTACCAGTACCTGCTTTCATCAACTTCATTAACTCTTTTTCATTTCTAATATAGTAACCACCAGTTACAAAGTCTGGCTCGATAACTGTGTGACACTGACCATCTGCAATATACTCTTTAACTAAGTTACAAACATCAACAAAGTTAAATGATGGAATATTAGAGCTGAAACCTACTGCAATACCTGAAGTAGAGTTTACAAGAACTGCTGGAAATTTTACAGGCAATACCTCTGGCTCATTCATTGTTGAGTCAAAGTTCGGTATCATGTTAATACCATTCATATCCTCGAAATACTCAGCTGTATTACTATGTAACTTAGCTTCTGTATATCGAGATGCTGCTGGTGGGTCATCTTTGAAAACTCCACCAAAGTTACCTGAACCATCAATCAATGGAAATGCTAAACTTCCATTCTTCTGAGTCATCAAAACCATAGCTGCATACACAGATGCATCTCCATGTGGATGTAAAGCTAATACATTTCCTGCAATTCTAGCTGACTTCATATAAGACTTAACAACCTTATCATTATGAAGTGTAGCAAGAATTCTTCGATTAACTGGTTTTAAACCATCATAAATATCTACCAAAGCTCGATTAGTAATAACTTCCTTAGCATAGTCAATATAACCATCCTTAAGATAATCAACACCTTTGGAGATTGTAGTAAGGTCATAAACCTGTGCTTCTTTCTCACTCATTGCACAATATCTCCTTTTATATAATTTTTAAAGTTTATAACTGTAATACTAAAGCTATAAAAGTAGCTTAAAGTTTTGTAAAACTCCTTATGAATAGCTTTTAGTTTTACCTTTATATTAATTATAACATTATTCTTAATAAAAGTCAAGCTTTTCTGCAATAAAAAAGAGCAGTATCATAAATACTGCTCTAAATCTTTAAAATAAAGTAATTGTTAATAATATACAAAATGGTAATATTAACAAAGCGAAAATATTAACTATGACTACCCCTTTGTGCTTAAGTAAAGTCAACTCATTCCTTTGCCTTAAAATACCTAACAGAACTGTATATGCTAACATTGAAAACATAACCACTACAATATTTGAAGATAAAATCAAATTTTTGGCAAAATCTGATGATATATTCTTTAAATATTGCTGTGTAGACTCATCATAATACATATTGTCTGTTGGTAAGTTAGAGCAAAAATTCAAGTCTAAATCATCAACTGTATTAGTATAACTTGCTGTAACCTTAAGTTTATACTTATCATCTGTTTTTAATAACACTTCCAAAGTATTAAGAGAATCAAGTGTTTTATCCTCAACTTCCTCATTTGTATATGAGAGCTTATATGAACCATCCTCTGCAAGAATAACATCAACTAAAGACTTATTCCTCTCTACCTTAAAAGTTTTATCCTCAACCTTAACTTTAAAAGCATCTCCATCTTTTTCAATGCTATCTATAAAGTCACACGAAGTTTGATACAACTTATCTCCATTACACAACATTAATTGATACCAATTTGTATCTTGAATAGAAACTGTATAAATAACATCCCCTAAACTCACCTCAACTTCTTTACTGTCTGAACCCTCAATATTAGCACTATAAGTGCCATCATCAGCTTCTTCAAAATAAGAAACTTCTTTTACATAATCAGCATTCATATTTTCTTTTACAATCTTATTATTTGTTGCTACAATATCATAAGCATTCATAACATCTGTCATATATGCAAACATATACACAGATATAAATATTATAGGCAAAAAACAAAATATTGCTTGGATAAAAGCATATTTATTTAAAAAATTAGTTAAATGAGAGCGTATCATTATTTATCACCTTTCCATACTGTCCATTATTAGTATCCAAAACAACTGGTGTTGTTATATCAAACACCTTTGGATACGAGAACAAAAATCTATCATATACTAACTTTGTAATATAGGCATCATAATTTGCACGATGAAATTGACCTGAATTACTTAAATCTATATTAAATCGTTCAGCTACATCTCTTAGCTTATTACTATCTCCACTACAATATTTTTTAACTAAATGTAAAACATCTATACCCTGTCTTGTATTCCTAAGTGTAAAATCTACCCCAAGTTGTTTGCCTTTTACACACAAGAACTTATAATCAAAAGGTAAATTATAACCTAAAAATGGATAATCTTCACACCAATCGAAAAACTCAAGTCCAATAGTATTTATAGTTTCACAATCAGCTACCATGTCCATTGTTATACCTGTAATACTTTGAACAGTGCGTGGAATATAAAGAATAGGTCTAACAAGTTCACTAAATTTATCTATAACAACACCATCTTTAATCTTCCAAGCACCAATTTCAATTATATCACAAGTATCTGTTGAAAATCCTGTAGTTTCTAAATCTAGTGATATAAAATTTTGCATTTAAAAACCTCCTACAAGTTTTTCTTTAATCATCTTAACTGTCTCTAAGTTACTCTCTAGTAAAGAAACCTCCATCTTTTTAGCCTCTAAAAGCCTAGTTAGATTATAAATCTGTACATCTAAATTTGAAACTAAAGATAAAACATCCTGTGATGGTAAAATCTTTTCTGTTGAATTATTCTTGGATGTTAAAACTTTTGAATCTTTTACTAAAGTATTAACAACCTCTTTAGCTTTAGGAACTACCCCTGCGTTTGGTACAATTTCTTCTGCTACTTCAGAACTATATGATTTTTTAGACTCTTTCATAGTTTTATTAAGCTCATTGATTGACTTTTCACTGTCTATTTTTATAGCTTCTTTAGCAGTTTGTGTAAGTATCTTTCGCTTTTCACTATAAGACATGCCACCACCTACAGTAGGTAAAACAATCTTATCAGACTTTTCTGCTACAGAATGCTCAGTAACTTTAGCAGTGTCCTCGGTATTTGTATTATTAGCCTTAAGCTGTTTAACATTTACACTATCAAAAACTTCACGCTGTAACTTCCAAATAAGCTGTCTATAACCTGAGTTAATAGAGTCTATACCAAATAAATCTGCAATTTGCTTATAGGTATTACCTTCTTTAATAAGCTGTCTTACAGCATCCTTAAACTCCTCTGTATATCTCTTATTCGAATTCTTAATCGGAATCTGTCTATAATCCATAAAATCCTCCTTTTATTTAAAAAAAAATAATGGGTACTATGAATAGCACCCATTAAATCAATTCTTTAAATAGCTACCCCTTAAGCTGTTACTTCCTCATACTCAATACCTTCATCAATGTCTGAATCCTCAATCTCTCCGATAAGTAATGCACTATCATTAAGCATATCTACAACATCAGCACCAAGAACAGTAGAAATAATAGACTTTCTCTGCTTGTACTTATCTGCTCCAAACAATGCATCAATAAGGTCACGCTCAGTCTGATTATTGAGGTCACAATCTACTTGAATAAGAGTACGAGTCTCTGGAGCTACAGTAGTCTCACGAAGAATATCCTCATTAACCTCACCAAGTCCTTTGTATCTACCAATATGAGTGATGCGACCTGCATACTTCTTAATTAACTCATCACGCATGGCATCATCTTTAGCATATACCCTAGTTCCATCTGACAAATCAATACCAAATCTAGGTGTTTCTGCAATAAAGACTTTACCCTCTGTGATAAGTCTAGGTGCAAGTTTATAGAATGTAAGGAACAGAAGAACTCGAATCTGATAACCATCTTCATCGGCATCAGTAGCGATGATGATTTTTCCAACCTTAAGGTCATCCATATTAAAGAACTTTTCGCCTTTAATATTAAGGTCAAAGCCTGTACCTAAAATAGCAAATATCTTCTTAATTTCCTGATTAGCTAAGATTTTCTTTAAGTCTGCCTTAGCAACATTCAAGCCTTTACCTCTGATTGGGAAAATAGCCTGAAAACTACCATCTCTAGCATCTTTAACAGCACCTGCTGCTGAATCACCTTCTGTAATCCACAACTCTACTTCATCATAACGCTTCTGCTCATAAGCATCACAGCTTACAAATTTATCTGGAGCCTTTTCTCTTTTCAACTTAGAAGTTTTACGAGCTAACTCACTTAATTCTGCTGTCTGAATACGATTAACTGCTTCTTCAACAACTCTATCAACTAAAGCAACAATTTCTGGAGTACCTTTACCATATTCAATCTGAAGTTTATTAAGTAAGGCATCACGAACTGTAGTATAAATGAATAAATCATCTACAGCATCTTTAGTCTGATTACGGAAACTAGCATAGTTAGAATATGTACTAACCGCTACCCCAAATGTGCCAAAGTAATCTTTCTTATCTACTTTTACACCTTTAACCTTACACTTTTCAGTTAAGAAAGAAGAAATAGCATCTTGTACTGCGTCATACTGTGCTCCCGAAATCATTCTAACTGAGTTATGGAAACAAGACACTGGAACTTCATTTTTAGTAAATCCAAAAGCTACTTCGCACTTACAAACCCAAACAAAATCTTTACCCTCAACCTTAGTTCTACCATGTGTAAAGCTATCAGTAGTAAGTACAAATGGCTCTCCATCTTCACTAGCTACAAGATTTTTACCTGCATGGTCGACAACAATATCAGTCAAAGAACCTGCTGGAATTGTAACATCTTTACCAGTATTTTCATCTACAAAATGAAGCTCTACCCCTGTAACACCTGCTACATCCTTACATGTTTCAAATAACCAATCTCCACCGATATTTACATCATCGAATACTGTATCATCTGGTTTCCAATGAATAAATGTACCATTTGCTTCATCTGTATCAACAATTTCTTCTGGAATTGCTTCAATTTCTTCCTGAGTAGCTGAAAACATATCAAACTGTTTTCCATTTACAAGTGGAATACCACGCTCAAATGAACGAGAAGTGCATTTTCCATCTCTGTAAGACTTAACTTCAAAAAATTCTGAAGTATACTGAGTAGATGCTGCACCTAAGCCATTTAAACCAACTGAAAACAGATAGTTAAAAGCTGTAGGGTCAAATGAATCCCAATCTGTAATAGCTTTTAAAGCCTCCTGATTAGTTTCATATTTACCGCCACCGTATAACTCGTTGTAAATAATATGCCAATTCCAATTTTTAATCTTATCTTTATCGTTCCAACCAAGTGGAACACCACGACCATAATCCCTTAAAGAAATAGAACCATCTTTATAGTAGACTACATCAAGTCTATTACCATAGCCTGCAGAATGCTCATCTAAAGCATTACCATAAATCTCTGTAAATCCATGTCTGGCTCCTGCTAAACCTGAAGAACCTAACATAGATGCAGGTCTTTTACGAATACGTTCAGCACCTAAGAGCTGGTCAATACTACTGTCATCATAAACTTGTGACATACCAAAATCCTCCATTTTTATAATTTATAAAGTTTATAAGAAAACTATACCAAGCACTTATTAATACGATTTAACTATCAATATTAAAAATTAAATCACTGTTTTTCACAGTACTAGCAAGCTTTCAAATTTTACAATATAATTATAACATCAAACTCTATAAAAGTCAATAGTAACTCAATACTTTACTATTTTACTCAATAAAAATGGGTGAGCCTTATCCGTTCTGCTCACCCAATTCAGAGGATTAATTTATTCATTGCAAAGTTTACCCTTTCTTATTACATAATTATTATAACATATAATAAGAAAAAAGTCAACCTTATATTACAAATTATTTTTTGAACTGAATAAATTAGTAAACTGTTGTGCAGTAGCTCCACTAATCTGCTGTTTACCACTTAATGCAGAAGATTCTTTACCCTTAACCTTTTTAATATCAAACTCTGAATCATCAATATCCTCTTCTTTAATTCGTTCAAATTTAACTAATCTTGCAACACTCTTATCTAAAGGGTCTTCTAAAGTATAAAGCATCTGTAATGAATCTCTAAGTTCATGTTCAAACTTAGTGTACCAAGCATCAGTAAAAATAATAGTGCTTTTATTATTATTAGCTCGCATTTGCATTAAACCTTTAACTGCTCTTACTTGTGTATATAAACTACCAGTTGTAATATGAACTACACAAATATCTGAAGTCAATAAATCATTATACTTTAAATTACTTACTATATAATCATCCACATAATCAGTAACTACCCCTTCATTTGTTGCTATTAACCCTGCTTCTTTACGAACTAAATTAAATACATCTCTCGCTGTGATATATGGGCTTACAGTTGCACCACCTATATATGCTCTCATTAAATACGGATTTATAAAATTTCTTACACAAGAAACTTTACCAAGATTGAAAAGTAAAGACTCTTCTGAACAATCACCTGATGATGCTTTCTCAAATAAAGACTGCATATAATTAATAGGCTCATTAAAACTAAAATACTGACTATCGACAGGTATAATAGTAGCAAACTGTAAACTACCATAACCACTAAGCATATTAGGAATATTTAATAAAATCTGAATAGACTTATCTCCTTCTAATTGTACTTTACTCTGAGCTAACTGTTTTCTTTTATTCTCACAATAAGTACATTTCACACGTTTATGCTTATAAGGGTCGATATAATAACCATCTATACATTTATTAGGACAATCACTAAAAGAAAGAATAGAATTAGAAGTTTTAACTACCCCTTGTTTTGACTCAAATAATTTTTCACTCAAAAATCTTACACCTCTACTCTCTTTCTAGACATTTCCATTGCATGTATGCAGGCTTCTAATAAACCTGTTTTATATTCAAATGTCATATCATCAATATTAAAATCATCTATAACTGGAGTTAAAGCATCTATCACAGAATAACTTAGGCTTTCAATCTTTTCAGAGTACCCCTTTGATTTTAAATCTAATAATCTACACATAGAAAATCGTAATAACTCTGCAATTTCACTGCATGTTAAACTCCAACTATTCTCTTTAAGACATTTAAAATAAGACCTAACAATTTTATCCACGAATACCATATTAATATTTTCTTTTTGCTTCTTAACAAAAATCATTAGTCTTCCTCCTTGACAGAGCCTAATAAAATGTTCATAATAACAGATAAATCAGTATTTGTAAAATCAGCAGTAGCCTTAGCACGTTGTCTAACTACTTTATTAAGTGTTTCATATTCTTTACCCTTAGAGCAAAGTACATAAATATGCTTTCCAATAACATCAAAGTCTCGTGTAATTCTACCTTCAAACTGAATCATATGTGATGGATTTGGGTCAAAACTATAGAATATACAATAATTACATGAACCAAAATTAAGACCTTTCTGCACATTTGTAATTAAAATCCTATACTCAAAATTCTTAAATCCGTTTATAATCTGCTGTCTAGATGCATCATCTGTGTCACCATTTAACACACGATTAGAGTACCCCTTCTTTGTCAACCACTCTGAGATATATTTCTGAGCCTCCTTATAGTGTACAAACACAATAATAGAATCTGCCAAAGCACATTCATTTTCAAGTAAGTCATTAAGACTACCTAACTTAGGCACATTTTCCATATTAAATTCAATCGATGGGTCAATATAATTTGGACAATCATAAACCATACGATTTAACTGTGACTTAGTAAGCCATTCCTTCTGTACTTTAGATAAAGGTGAAAGAATAATCTTACCATCACAATCCTCCATAACTGCACCCTTATCCTTACGAGTTCTTGCAAAATAACGATAACCAACTAAATGTTTAAACTGAGCTTGATTCTTATACTTGCCTGTCAGTCTTGGATACATACCTCTGTAATCCATAATACAATATTCCTTAGTAAAGTTAGTCTTAGTTGGTAAGAAATCTTTATCTAATAATGCTAACTGATTATAAAATACCATAAGATTTGACTCAAATGGAGTTGCATTTAAAAAATAAATATTCTCAAAATACTTACTTATAGCCTTATAACCCTTAACAATCTGAGTGTTCGTACCCCCTAAACAAGAACTTTCATCAATAATTAAAGTATCAAAAGGAAAGCCTCGCCCCATTGTTCTACACTGCTCAAGCCACTGAATAAAACCCTTAGTAGTTAAAAGAGCATGTGTACCTACAATACTATATTCAAGTGGGTATTGATATGGATTTGAACTTGTAAAAATATCTATAGACTTTTGCTCACCACTTTCAATTAAAGTCACAAACTCTCCAGTAAATTTTACTAACTCTTGTCTGAACTGATGTGCTAAATTCTTTTGAGTTAAAACCAAATATCTTAATGGCTTTCCCTGCTGTTTTCTAATACTTCTAAGATAATTTATAGTCCCTGCAGATTCAACTGTTTTACCCATACCAACTGAATCACCGAGAATACATCTCTTAGCAGTAATCATAAAAGCTACCCCTAGAGTTTGCTCTGGTCTTAAAGTACCATAAGGCTTTGCATACTCCCTCAAAGGATAACCATAATTCTCTATATCATCGATAAAGTCAATCACATCAGAATTTGACATATTAAATATACCATGCTCAAACTCACTTATACAAGCATTCATACTATCAAACTCAATAATCTTATCTAACATCTGACACTGTGCATCTGGCATAGAACCACTATATCTATCATTATAATAATTAACAACTTTAGCTTTGCCCATAAAAACCTCCAAAAATTTGATACTTTTTATACCAAAACTAACAAGGAAAATCAAAGAATAAAAAACTGAGGTTAATCAATACATATTGAATAACCTCAGTAATAGTTATGCTAAATTTTTAAGTTCCTCATTATACCTCATGAGAACTTCTTCCTGTATATATTGTCTTAAGGTATTGTTTGTAGGATGAACAATATCCACATACCTCTTTGCTTTTGAAAATCGTTTCATCTCTCCAGTGTTAGGAAATGTAATAAATAAGCCCTTACTGCCATTAACTACTAATATCTTATGTATGCAAAGGGAATCATCCAAAGTTACAGAAAACTCCCCACATACACCAGATTCTTGTGGAGAAATGCTATTTGTCACAATTTTTGTGATTTGCATTAGCTCTACCCCCATGTTACTTAAGTATTACTTCCAAGTCACTAAGAACTTTATCTAGAGATGTACACTGAGCATCTAGGCTAGAATTATTCTTCTTGAGATTATCTAGTAAACTCTTAACATTAGACATATTTGTTTTTGCTGTATCTAGAGCATCCTGCTTACTTACCTCATCCATGTAATAACTATTAGCAATATTCAAATAAACTGCCATAGACTGATATATAATTGTACCTACATTACCATCAGAACCTTCAGAAGATGTTAAAGCAAGCTCTACTGCTTCAATGTCCTTATTTAAGTCATCAATAGAACTATAAGATATGCCAGCTACATCTTTTACCTGATTATACTCATCAGCCCCAATATCTGCACCTGTATACTGCACATAGCCCTGTTCAACATTACCATCCTTCTCAGTAGGTGTATACTCTTTATGGTCAAAAGAAACAGAAATATCTGATACTTCATCCAAATTTGTTGATGTAGAACCTTTAATCTGAGAAGTATAAGATTCAACCTTACCTGGGCTAACTAAGCAAAGACTATCAGTTGTTGTAAGATTTGTTGTATCAAGTTTAACAGATGAATTTACATCATAATTATAAATATACCAATTTCCACCTTTCATAATAAACTCATATGTTGTAGTAGCTTCTACAATAGCATTTTTATCATCCTGAAACAGTTCCTTACACTTAACTGAAGCATAATTTGAAGTACCCTGCTGATAATTTTGTAAAAATACAACTTTTTTAACACCTGTTAAAGATGTCATATTTGTCTTTAAAGCAGACAACTGATTTGTAGTAATAGATGTATCAACTAAACTTGAGAAACTATCTGATGTAGTATCCTCCTGTAACTGTAATGATGAGAAATTACAAATTAATTTTTCTATAGAAACTTTATCATCATTATCAAGGTCAATATTTGCACTAAAGCCTGTATCCTCAACTTCATCTTCAGTAATAGCTGGTTCGCCCTCAAGTTTTCTACTTAATAATACCATATTATCAACTTTAAGGGTATCACCTACAAGCTCAAGTTCCATATAGTACCTATCAGTATATACTGGTAAAGTCATATTTGAATTTTTAGCTCTCTCTTTAGTAGAAATAGTAACTCCACATTTAATATGAGTACCTGTTATATCAAATAAACTAATTGAATAACCATCATGCTTCTGATAAGTAGAATCAAATACATCTTGATAATGCTTATCTAATGTCTGGAAATTATCAGTAAGTTTATATAATCCATCAAAATCTGATTCATCTAATGCTGTAAAATAAGAATAAATCAAGCTATAAACACTATCTGTAACTGTCTGATAACCTTCTTGTGTAAAAGCTGACATATTCTTAGTTACATCATTATCAAGACTAAAATCTGTAATATACATATGTTTACAATCTACCCCAAGGTTTATACCTAATACATATTCTGGTACAAGAATATATCGAACTGTCATAGTTCCTGTAGACTTCTCTGCATCAGAGTCAATTAAACCTGTATAAGTTTTCTGATTACCTGAATTATAAATACAAGTTGTAGGTTTATATTTATTCTGCTCTTCAATAATCTCCTCAGGCTCACCAAAATAGGTCTTAAAATCATTTACCTTCTCTGGTAATGTAGGGTCACTTGGGTTTGTTTGCATAGTAGAGAGTATATTAATATACTTTGTGTAACGAGATTTAACTAATGTATCATAATTAGGGTCACCTAATGTAATCGTACTATCTTTCTGAACTTCTTTCTCATAACCTATAGTTTTATAAGTTACATCTACAACAATACTTCTTGATTTAGAATCAATACCTCTTATTGTTGTTTTTGTTCTTTGCCAATAATAAGGTGTCTGCTGCATAAAAGATAACAAATAATCAGTTAAAGTAGTATTTACTACAGCATCATCAGTAACTAAACCCTGTGATGTTCGTCTGGTTAAGTCATCAGAATAATCAACTACTTTGACTTTACCAACTAATTGATTGTCTATACTATCCATATAATTTCTTACCTGCTGAATTTCATTACTTGAACAAGCAGATAAAGCACTTAAGTCTAAAAGCTGTCTATTCGATACCTGAGCATAAATCATCTCCTGCTCATCAGTATAAGATAAATTGTAATTACTAGATACACTAGACTCTGCATTTAATGCACTGATATTATTCAACTCTGAAATAGTATCACTATCACTACAACCTGTTAAAGAAACTACAGTTGTTGCAATTAGCATTAAAGATAAAATTTTCTTCTTCATTATTAATCCTCCTATATCTTTAATATATTTCCTTTCTTAATAATCTTTCCTATCTTAATAGCATCATTTATTTGTTTTTTAGTGAAATATTTCAAAGCAAAATCATATTCACATCTAGGATGCTTACGTAAGAAAGCTCTAATTTCAGTTGGTTCTGAGCTTCTATCTATAATCTCCGATTGCGGTGGATTATTACATCGAACATCTAATGGAGTTATAGGTGTTTCAACAACTTTATTAACTATATGCTCAGATTGTTCAGTAACTTGTTCATCTTGAACAGAATCTATAAAAGAACTAACATCAAAATTATCACTATCAAAATCTATACTCTTTTCAACTACCCCTTGAGTATTAAGCTCATTAGACGGTTCATCCTCAGACTCATCATAATCATCATAATCTGTTTCCGATTCAGAATTATCCTCATTATCATATTTTTCTAATTCAGTTTCTGTATCTTCTGAGTTATAGTCATCATAATCTTCATCATCCGAATTCTCCTCAGAGTCTGAATCATAATCATCATAATCTTCCTCATCAGAATCTGAATCATAATCATCATAATCTTCCTCAGTTTCTTGAGTATCTAAATCATCATCTGAGTCATCATCTGTTTCATATTCATTATCTTCATCTTCTGAATCATAATCGTCATAATCAGAGTCGTCATCCTCCTCAGAATCATAATCCTCGTAATCATCATCTTCATCACTATCTGAGTCGTTCTCTGAATTACCCTCTGAATCACTTTCAGATGAAGTATAATCCTCAAGTTCATCATCTTCTGCTGAATAATCATCCTCTAAAGTAACTTCATCATCCTCAATCTCATACTTAACATCTTCAGGATTATCCTTAAATCTTACAACTTCCATAGGGTCTTCAGCCATAGTTATAGTAGTCTCATCTTCATCTACCCCAAGATGTTTTATTTTTTCTTCTGATAAAGTTAAACTATCATCCTCAGATACGGAACCTACAATATTCTCAGTTTGACTAATTCCTGGCTTAAATGCCTCGCCAGTACTTAAATCATACTTCGAAATAATTTCACTTCTCATATCATCAGTTATATGATTTTCGTAGCTAAATAATTCCTTAGTCGTAGGTATTAATGAAGTTAAATCCTCAAAATTAATATTCTCAAAGGATGCTTCTAAATCAGATTGTAAATCTAATAATCTTTCATTATCCTGCAATTCTAATTCTTTATTGTATGCTATTCTGAAATCTGGATTTACAAGCCTACTCAACTCATAACGTTTATACTCTAAAGTAGGCATTGGTTTTCTACGTTGAAACTCCTCAAACAAAGTTTCAGTCAATTCTTGAATACTTTGCTGAGGAGTTGCTACAATTTTACCATATATGTCCAAGTCAAGCATACACTCTCTATAATCAGAATACAAGGTAGGGATTTTCGTCATAGCTAACCCTCCAAACTAGATATTATTAAAATAGACTAAAATCGTCATCATCTTCGACAGCATCGGCATTCATACCCGATAAGCCATCATCATTAGAATTAGTCCAAACTTCATCAGTTAGAGAATCATCTTCCAAAGAATCCAAAGCTTTCTGATTAGCAATTTCAAGTTCTGCATTTTTTGAAACCTCTGCATCTGCACAACTTGGGTCAAGCTTTATCCACATTCTACGAAGATAATCAAAAATTTGATTATTCTTCTCATTATCATCTGTAATAGCTACCCCATGAACAAACATTGTCTTTGGGCTTATATCTGGCATGTTTACAGCCATATCGCCTACATTACAAAGTTTATACTTAAAGTCTCTTGGTTTTGTACCTGTACTAGCCTCAATATGGTCTGGACTACCTTTTACAGATATTCTACATTTAACTGAATCGGTAGCAGTTTTCTTAATAATCTGGTCTTTAACAACATGAGGAATTAAGAAAGCACGAATACCTAAGTTAGGGAACTGAGTAATCAACTGAGTAACATAAGATTGATATGCTGCTTTTTCCTCTTTCTCCATATCCTCTGCAAGAGTAACTGCCTCATCAATAATGATGTATAATAATGGTAAATCAACATCTGGATACTTCTTTCTGAAGTCCCAAATATTAACTACCCCTGCATCTCCTAGTAATTTCTTTCGTCTAGGAGCTTCTATACGAACAATTTTCTCAAGTGTTTCAAGAATACCTACACTATCTGGGTTTACAATAGTGCCTTGCTCATTTTTATATCTTGAAGCAAACTTCTTAACATGAGGTAAACAAAATGCCTTAAAGTCAGATGTGCCTGCTTTAGGGTCAAAAATATAAAAATTAAGCTCTTTAGGTGAAACAAAAGCACAAAGCTGAGTTAATATTGCCTGTACTAACCAAGACTTACCTGAACGTGGCATACCTGCTACAATACAAGATTCAATTTTCTTAAAGTCACACCAAATAACCTTACCATTTTGGTCAATACCTAAAATAACTGGCATATAATACTTATCACCTTTAAGTATTTCAGATTTAACCTGACTATACATATCTTTAAGTGAAACAAGAGCAGAACCACCAGTATAAATAGTAATTATACATTGCATACCAACTGTATCATAAGTAGCATAAACTGCTTCATTACGCTCACCATCTTTATAAGCATACATACTAGCTAATTCATTTGCTACCGCTTCTGGTTTAAAGCCTGTTGGTCTATCACAAGTTACTTTAATAACAAATAAGTTTTCCTGTAATATCTGAAGCTCTGGTAAAAAATCTTCCTTACAACCAGCTGCCTGAGCTGCTTCTCTAAGCATATCATCCCATTTAAGGAAAATATCATCAGTTTCATCATATTCTTTCATCTGAGCAAAATCAGGTCTTAAAGTAGGTAAAACCTTATTAAAAGCATCAAATAAATACTGTCTAGTATACATTCCAACTGGTATGTCCTGAAGTGAATTTAAAGCAGTATCAGCATCCATACCATCTTCCCCTTTAACCTCTACATCAGCAAAATCATCAAAATCGTCATCCTCATCAGTACCATAATCATCTACACCGTCATCGTCATCATCCCAAGAAGAATCATCTGAATTCGTATCGAAGTCACCCCAATCTTCTTGGGTATTATTAAAACCCATATTATCATTAAAATCTGTAGGCTGAATCGTAGACTCCTCTGGTGGAACTTGTTGCATCATACTTTGATTTGTGTTATTTTCATCTTTATACATACTTGTAAAACATTTTGCCTTTTCGGTAAGAACACCCCAAACAACTACCCCTATTGCCATTGAAACTAAACCACCTATAGCTATTTTCAAGCCTATACTAAGTCCAAACAGTCTTAATACAATACCCAGAACACCTACAACAAGACCAACCCACATTACTCTTCTTCCATATTCAGAATAAAAACGAGGTGTTAACTCTTTAAAAGATGCTGTAAACTCTTTAAAAAACGAGAAAGCTCCTTTACCTCCTGCAACTGCAACATCCCAAAATTTATCCTCTGCAGACTTCTGATTTTGTTGCATAGGATTTTGACTAAGTCCTGCACCTTGCGGTATTGCTCCAGTATTAAGCCCTGCATTCGGATTAAACGGGTCAGATAAACCACCTCCAATAGGCTGAGGGGAACCTATTCCTGATGAGAATATATCACCCATTGCATTTGACTGATTAGGTACAGCACTTTGAGAAAATACATCTGTTTGTTGAAAAGTTGCATCTTGACCTGGAGCAAAAGGTGCTGGCTGAGTTCGATTCATTCTATCATAACGAGCTGCATCAGCATCAAAATTACCTCCATTCATCATATCATTAACTGCCATTATAAAACCTCCTATTGCTTTTCTATAACACTTAAAGTATCAATTAATCTGTCTGATGTTATAGTCCAAGAAACTGTATAAGTCTTTGTTGTATCATCATCGAAAGTAACCAAGGCATCAGCATTATTATACAAACTATCTATATTAGATATAGCTACAGATTTAACATTAGGTAAAAAACCCTTTGCATAAGTGTCCTCAAACTCACGAGTTGTAGCAGGACAACCAATAATATAACCACTTATAAGATTACCTAACATATCTGCAAATCTATTATCTGCATCTGGCTTATAAACATACATATCCTCAAAATTCGATTTTTCCCAATTAGTCCAGAAATCTATACTTCCTGTTTTCACACTATTATTAGTTGTCTGACTAGACTCTGTACTAATTTCCGTACTTGTAATAGCCTCTGTTGTAACATCAACTTTTTGTGTACTATCACTAGTTTCTGTAGCATTAGTTGACTGCTCTTCTGTAACTATAGGTGCCTCTGTAACTGGCTCAAAATTCAACTTAATATCTGACTTTTTAGGTTTATTTGAGCCATGCTCAATATTACTATAAATAACTACCCCTGATAGTAATACTATCATTATCAAAAATATAATAATAGATGAATTTCTACCTTTAAAAAACTTCTTCATGATTTATTAATCTCCTTTACTTAATTCTTCTCTAAAAGATAATAGTAATAAGCACCCTGTATATATTCCTTTTCAAACACATGTGTACTATAAGGTGCCCATTCTGCAACACCTCTTGTTCCATGCTCATGTCCTCCATTACTATCTCTAACCATGTAACCATCATTCTGGTTTCCACTTATTATAGTTACATAATGACCTCCACTAGTCCAAACCGAAGTGCCATCATACTTTACATCATCATGGTAATCCACAATAGCACAGCCACCATTTGCTAAAGTAGCATCTAAAGCGTCTAAATCAATATCACCATCTTTATCTCCTTCACATGTTAAGCCTAGCTCAGGATGCATAGTATTAAACCATTCTGTTACAACAGCTCTATTTCTATTAGTTCCGTTGCTTGGATATTTTTCATTTACCTCACTTGCACAACTCTGTATAGTAAATGTATCTTTATTTCCCGAATAATGCTCAGACACAACATAAATACTACAAAGACCACAACCACACTCTGCTACGTCACTATCACTATAAGCAACATCAGCATAGTCACCTTGACTTACTATTTTCCAATCTGACGCAACGGCAGTTGGTGTATTAGTAGTACTATCTTGAGTAGTCGTATTACCTCCTGCAAAAGAGAATGAATCTGAACTATTTGAATCTATTAAAACAGCCACATAAACTACCCCTGATAGCAAAATGTACCAAACTAATATCATTAATAATCCACCTATAAGCCCGAATGCAAAAAATAATGTCCCTAGCCATTGTAGAAAAAGAACTAATAACTTCAGTGCCTTTATTGCAGTTTTAATAGCTAGCTTACTAGCTTTTTTTCCAAATCTTCTACTTTTTTCAACAATCTTACTTTTCTTTTCATCAGCTTTTTGTTGCTCTAAATCTTTCTTAGCCTGTTCATCTCCAGATTTTAAAACTTCTGATTCCTCTTGTTTTCGTCGCTTTATGCTATTAACTCTTTCTGAAATATTTCTTAAGCCTTTACTTGTAGTAATAGCTAACTTTGTTGTCTTTATAGGAATAGTTATTATGAATAAAACTATACCAATAAGTATACCTATCATAATAAATCACCTACCCATTTACCCAACCTAATAAGCCTCCAACTATAAGAATGATACCTAAAGCTACAAAACAGGCTGTCTTAGAAGAATCCTGTATTTTACCATTCATGGCTACAAAAGTTCCAAAACAAATTAAAAATATTGTAAGTAAAGTCAATTAAACCACCACCTTTACTAATTCTCAGTAGAATCTACTGTATTTTGTATACTATTTGAAATATCATTTACCTTACTTGTCTGTTCATCTAATAACTTATCCCTATACCAAGTATTAAAATTACTAATAATATAAGTAGCTACATCAACACCACTTTCATACTGTAATGCTGCATCTAGTTCCCCGTCACCTGAAACTAACCAACCACCTCCATTTTGCTTAGTAACAACTAATTCTATAGTTACAGGTCTTTTACCTATTGTTCCATCCTCATATTTACTATAAATATAATCATATACATACTGATTCATCTTAGTATCATCTGTTTCAGTCTCTTTATAAGTACGCATTGTGGCATAAAGATTATCCTTATCCTCCTGCCAAAAATCCTTATCTGTTAAATCTAAAACATTAAGACTTAAGGTTACATATTGTGAACCATCTGAAAATACAGCTGTATCCGAAATGTTATTAATTTCAATACTTGTAATTGATTTTTTAAACTGCTTTCTTAAAAAGTTAGAATAATAATCATTTATTACATTACTTGTAGTGCCATAATAATTCTTATAAGCTGTAACTACAGCAGAATTTGTAGAATATTTTTCAGCAGTAGAAAAATCCAAAATAGATAATGAGCGAATAAACATATAAATAACATCTTCACATGTAGCATTATCATCATTTCCTAAAGGAACTAATTGTCCTGAATAATCCCATTCAAATCCTTCTGGTGCCTCACCATATTGTGCAGTCAAACTCTTCTGCATTTCATCATGTAAATCAAAATTACCCCCAGAAGCTCCTGCACTATCTGCTGCTGCCTGTGCCATTTCCTCAGCCTTCTTAGCTGCTTCTTCTGCTTCCTTTTGTTCTTTAGAGGACTTAACAGCAGAAGATATAATTATTACTAATATAATTATACCTAATATAGCAAAATGAACTACCCCAAATGTAAACCCTGCTATCTTTACTTGAAACTTCTTCTTTGGCTTTTGCTCCTCATTAAACTGTTCCATTTTCATCTTCCTCCTTTTTCTTTAAATCTACACCAGTTCTAAATATCTTACTCTGTGCTAAATCTTTTGGCATAGACATTCTAGATAGTGTAAATACAGTCTTATCAAGACCAATTAAAAATGCTTTACTATATCTATTTGTAATAATAGTATCACCATCAATATAAGCACTTAAATCCTTATTATTTGTAACTAATGCATCTAACTCTGGTAACATCTCCTCAATTGTAAGTCGTTCACATAATTGTGTACGAACCTCCGCATCCCAAATACAACCTATAGCTATTGAAGTAATATTAGAGAATACACCAAATTTATCATCATTCAACATATCAATAACTTTATTAGTTACAATAATATTAATATCACCTAATTTACGACCACCAGTTAAAGCTACGTTAATAGTTTTATCTGCATCTGGAAAACCGCCCCAACGCTGAAACTCTTCCCATAACTTAAAATTATATTTACCTGCTTGTTTACTAAATATTGAACGCAAATGTGAAATATTAGCTGAATAAAGCTGTGTTAAAGCCATCTGAATTGGGTCTACAGTACTAGGTGATTTACCTGCCATACCAAATGAACAAATAACAAGTTTTGCATCCTTAATATCATCTACTGCAATTCTTTTCTTAAATAAGTGAGCTCTAATACCATTTGGCTCGAAGTAACGAGAAATTTTAGCAATACACATGTCAATAGCTTTCTGATAACCTTCATTTGAAGTAATCAATCTATTTACATCATTCTGAGTCATTGCATTACTGATACCTAATTTCTCATTATATAAACTTTGTGAAAACATAGCACTAACTGCTCGTTTTGAATCACCATTAGATTTAAGTGACTTAAGAGTATTATAAACATCGTAAAGAGTAAAGCCAGCTGAATTTTTCCAAGTAGACATATCAGCTGCATCTACCCCTGCTTTTCCGTATGTTAATGATACTGCATCATTAATTACAATATCAACCCATTCATCTTGCTCCTGAGTATTACCTAAAAGACATTTAAACAATGAAAGAGTAAATGATGAACTTAAACTATACATATCTGCATCAAGTTCTGGGTCTCCAGTTACAATAATCTCCACTGGGTCATAGTAAGCACCAGTACCCTCACCCATATTAAGAACTACACAATTATCGTAATTACTTAAATAATCAGCTAAAGGAATATACTCAAAACCCTCAATATCCATTATAGTTCCATTGTATAAACTCTGAGCTAGTAGTTGAACAAGTAAGCCTTTTACAAAATAAGATTTACCTCCACCAGTCTCAGCTGTAATTAGCCAGTTCTCAGCAGTTTCTGCTGTTCTCTTAACAGGCTTTAAACAAGGGAAAGAAGAATAAATGTCAGTACCCCAATATAATCCTGACTTACCAATCATACCCTGTGCATATGTATTAAAATGTGATAATAACTCATCTGGAATTGTAATGCATCCACACTGGTTTAATACCTTATTATCATATGTATTAGAAAATGGACTAAATACCTTAAGATACTCAGGTACATCTCCAATAACTCGTGAAATTTTTATATTAAGCGATTTACATAAACTAGTTAACTCTTTGATAGAATCATTAAAATCCTGACCACGATGACCTGATACTAACATACAACTTCTAAACTTAAACATTTTTCTCTTTCTACGAATTTCTGCAGTTGAAAGATAAACCAAAGAGTCTTTCTTCCAATCCTGAGAATCCATCTGAGCTAAATTCTGGTACAAGTTATACTCATCTACATCAGGTCCGCTATTCTCTAAAGCTCTCCAAGTTCTCATACGAGCTTTCATCTGAGCTGAGTTCCAATCAATAGAATATTTTTCTAAAGGTGAGATAAATGAAATACGTACACCTGGCTTACAAGTACTTCTTAATGTTGTTCGATAATTATCCTCCAACTCTTTAGGGTAACCATCAATGCTATAAACATAAGTAACGTTATCCTCACCAGAATAAAATCCTAATAAGTCTACATACATATTCTTATTTCTGACCTCACCGTAATTACTATTATTTTTCATTACATGAGCAGTTAAAATCTTATCCCACAATTCAATGAAATTAATAGTACGCTGTTTATGGTCTCGTTTTATTCCCTTAGCTAATTTTGAACTATTTAAATTTGCCAAAATAAATCACCTACCTTATTAATCCTAATTTATTATCTAAAATTTCATACTTACTACCAAGTACTTGAGTATATGCTGCATATCTTGCATCAATCTCAGTAGGAAAGTTTTTTATTGTTGGAAGTGTGAATAACTCTTTAGGCTGTCTTGTTATAGAAAAAATTGTATCCTCTGGTCTTACTTTATATCTTGCAATATCACTTCTACTTCCTACTGCATTAATTTTAGTAACTCTTCCAGATACAATATCCTGATTTCCATATAATCTATCTACAACAATAATAACATCATTTTGTTTTGTAAGTAAATCTTTCATTACCTCCTTTTTAGGATTATTAGTAGCAATAATCTCATTATCATATAGAGAACTCATATTCATACTTTCCTGAGTAATACTTGTAAAGTCAGCATATTTAGCAGATACCCCTGCTCCTTTTTGATGTACAAATATTAATTTAGGACGTCTATTTAACACATAATGCAAATGATGTAAATAACCCATTACAAATGATGTTAAATATCTACATGGTGCATATTCACGTATTAAAAGTATCTTAGAATTACCAATATACTTATATGGTGAAAAGAACATGATACTGTTACCAAATGCAGGTTTACTTGAAAAACTATTATTCTGCTGATTTTCTAATTCCTCAAGTTTCTTCTCTATATTCTTATTCTGAGCATCCATATTTCTAATAATTGCACTAGCCTTCTCAAATACTTCTAAAGCACTAGCTCCCATAGTATTCAACTGAAGTTCTTGCTGATGAGTTAAAAGGCTCAACTCATTAACAGCACTTGTAACATTTTCAAGGTATAAAGGTGCTTTAATTCTTTCATCACCTTTTGCAAAAGAGCTTACAAAATCATTGACAACATTAAGAGCTGAAGTTGCTAATGAAGTATTTTCATCTTCATCTTCCATACCTAAATCCTCTAATAATGTTGAAAGCTCTTCCTCATCCTCAAAATAAAACTCATCCTCATAATAATAACCATTTACACCTTTTAAAACCATCTGTAATGTAGATGATGGTGAACTACTAATGTAAATAAACTGGTCAATTCCATTATTATGGAACTGTGATACGAATACCCCTGCATCAAAATCTGATTCCTTGTACTTATGAATTATTAAGGTTGTTACACCTTGTAATTCCTTTACCTTTTTAAAGGAGTCTACAACTACAAATTTTGTGAAGTTATCATCTAACTCTGTAGATACAATGACTTTCATACTTTACACTCCTAACCTTCTAGAATATCATTTAAAAGCTTATCAGTTAAATTACCATTAAAAGCTATAGGCTCATGTGCCAACCAATTGACCTCATCTGGTTCATATATAGCTTTAATGTAATTAACTAACTTCTTTAAATCTAAATGCTTATTACACTTAGTTACTAACATAATACCGTGGGATATAAGAGTTCGTTTATATCTTGTTTGTAGAGCATTAGCCTCAAATTGACAAAGCATATTCATAAAGCCACGTCTTGAGCCTTCAACACAAACAACACCTAATCCAGTTAATACTAAATCCTTAATATAAGGAAGTTTATCAACTGGGCAATCAACTACAACTACCCCAAATTCATCTGCATTTTCTGCTACTACTTCTCCTGCTCTTTCAAGGTCTTCAGTACTACAATCACAAGAAAAATCAGTAGTTAATAAGTATAAATTTTCTTCCCAACTAATTACACAGTTACTGAAAACCTGAGTAGATTTACACATCTTAACTCCATTCATATGTACCTGCTCATAATTTTTAAAATTAGAATAATCAATATAATTTAAAAGACCATGATTATTAATATCACAATCAAAATAAAGAACATCAACCTTTTTAGCTAATGTTTTAGCTATATTTAAAGCTGTTGAAGTAACACCAGTACCTCTATCTCCAGTTACAATAACTACTTTTTTTAATCTACCTTGATATACCCCATTAAGAGCTACTAACTTATTTCCAGTATTAACATTACGAATAACTTCCTTAGTTATAACCTGTTTTATAACTTTTGGTTGCTCAATTTGTTGTCTATACTGCTCCTCATCTAGTGCTACCCCCATGTCACTTACATCTTCATCTATTTCTGACGGGCTAGAGATACTATAATGAACTTCATCCTGTGACTGGTCATAGTCTAAATCTTCAGAACCAAAATCATCATCAATTTCAATCTGTTCTGGCTCAAAATCATTTTTAACTGGGACAGCCTCTTCAAATTCAGTCTCAAAAGAATGTGAACCTAACGAACTTTGAGTGGTTGAATTTAACTCTGGTTTTTTAGGTGCTTCTTCAAATTCTTGTCTAGAAATATCATCAGAACTTATATCACTAGACTGACTCTCTTCAGACATAATATTAGACTCACTAGCTAAATTATCCTGAAAATCTGAAAAATCATCTTCAACTGTAGGCTGATTATCTTCATACTCTTGATAAGAGCTATTATTAAAATCCTGTGTATTTAAATTCTGCTCTAAATTCTCAGGTTGATTATAATCTGACTGATTCATAGTAGTATCCGTATAATTTTCATTCTGTATAGGTTCATTTTGCAATACTGACTGATTCACAGTAGCATCCGTATAATTTGTATTCTGTACAGGCTCATTTTGTACTATTGACTGAGATTGGACATTCTGCTGTACCTGTGTCTGTTTTCTTGAACCAAAAATACTACTAAAGAAGCCTCTTTTCTTTTCTGGCTTTTTAGACTGTTGTACTGATTGCTGTGCCTGTTGAGTTTGAGTTGGTGCTTGTTGCTTAGTTGTAGGGATTGAATCCTCTACTTTAGGCTCCTCTGGTACATAAGCATCATCATCTACTTCCATATCAAGAAAATCCTTAATACCATAGTCATTATTTAAATCTGCCACAGGTCTAAGCACACCTTCAGCTATTATGGATACTGGTGTTGAATCTACAAGCATAACACAAGCAACTGGAGTCATAAAAGTATCTAAAAAGTTTCTAGCCTTATCCTCATCTACCCCTGATTTACATAACAATACTATTTCAGTATCCTTACTTGTTGCACTCCAGTAATTATTTAAATCTTTAAGAGTTGCTGTATTAATCTTTGTAGACAATACTAAAATTCTATCATAAATAGCATTACGTTTTATAGCCATATCTATAAAGGATGGTATGCTATCAAAACAATCAATATTTAAATTATCCTTTATACCCTGTAATCTTGGCTTTACAACACTACCTTGTTTATCTCCTAACACTAAAGCTAATTTCATCTTTACATCACCTCAATTTAATATTTATTATTAACTTAATTGCCTTTACAATTTTTACAATTAGTTTAAGAAAATATTTAGTAAAAATAAAAGGTATTACTTATACAAGTAATACCCTTTAAATTAAAATAAATTCAAATCATCATCTGAATTGGAACTGCCTGATTTTTTAACTTCTGAATCTGACTTTGTTAAATCTATACTTGTCTGCTTATCAAGCTTAACTGGTTTCTCAGCTTTAGCTAAATTTTTATGCTTCTTTGGCTTAAAGTCTTTACTTGAAGTTTCACTTTCAGTATCAAATAAATCTAACTCAGTCATATCTTTCTTCTTCTCTTTAGGCTTTATACCTAACTTTGCATTCTTCTTTCGCTGTTTAGCCTCAGCCTTTTGCCTCTCTTGTTCAGCAAGTCTTTCTTTCTGCTTTCTAGCGTTTTCTGCTGCAATTACTTTCTTCTCTGCTGTAGTCTTATTAAATACCTCTTCAGTACCATCACCATGTTTAACCTTAATAGGTATAACTCCATGATGGTCTACCCCTGATAACACGTTTTCACAAGCTTCTACTATTGAGAAGTCATGTAAATTAAATAATGCTACACAAACCCTAGAAATTTCAAATCTATCTAATACCTTATATGTAATAAAATTACCACCAAGCATATAATTACATACAGTTTGCATATTATATACGAAGTTATTTAACTTATCCCTTGTAAGGAATAGATAAATATCAAAACTTGCATAATTTTGACTCATTTCATCCTGCAGATTAGAATATATATCTATTAGCATTTCCTGCATATCTGGATTTTCAACAAATACTAAATCATCATATAATTTCTGCATTCTTGTATCGTTACCTACATTATCCATATAATCAATATGTACAATATTCATGTTTAAAGCATGAGCTACATTATATGCATCTCCGATAGCTGTATAATGGTCAAACTGAGCATCACCAACTTTACCAGTAATAGCATCTTTTTCCATACGTACAAAGATACCTTTATACCCATTTTTAAAATAACAAATATAAGGGTACTCAAAGTCAATATCAAATATCTGCCATATTTGGTCTAATTTTAAATCATAATCTGTAGCCTTTAATGTTTCATATACATCACTAAACCAAAGTTCTCGAAATACAAAAAATCTCAAAATAAACAAACCAATATAAAAAACTATACAAGGTAAAAGAAATCTCATCCAAATATCAAGATTTCCATTTGAAGCACAACCAATTGTAAGAATAATTGTGAGTAAAACATCTGCAATACTCAATATTATTTTTCCCTTCTTGTTTTCCCCTCTACCACCTTTGTAATCAAAGGTGATAGGGAGATTAATAGAAGTGTCACCTGGTTGTGGAGTCATATCAACTGCCATAACTAGAATCCTCCTTAACCAAACGTTCTACCGTTATCATATGCTTTTTTAGCTCGTTTACCAAACTCTTTAGCATCATTTAATTTACTCTGAGCTTTTCGTAATCCAGACTTACCTTTGTCAATAGCATACATACTCTTAATAGCTACTGTTTCGCCTGCACCTTTAACAGCTCTAGCTGCATTTCTAGGTGCATTAGCTACAGCATCTTTAGCATACATTCCATAAATTGCTACTGACTGTCCTGCACTTCTCATAGCCTTAACCGACTTAGATGGTAAAGCTTTTGCACCACGCTGTAATCTTGTAACCTTAGCACCAATATTAGCATAAGTCTGTGTATCTGTTGCTGTCTTATAAGTCTTAATAGCACCTGACTTAATTCTACCCCCTGCTTTTTTAACTGTTTTTGAACTAGCAGAAAGAGCCTTAGTAGCACCTGCTTTTGCACTACGCTTCATAGAACCAACTTTACCATAAGTAGCTATATCTAATGCCTTACCTTTAGCCTTATCTAACTTAGCCTTACGTTTAGCTTGAGCTTTAGCTAATCTTTCTTTCTTAGCATCTGAAGCACCCATATTATCAGCTACTTCAGCCTTATGATTAAGCTTATCTAACTTAGCCTGTTGTTTATCTGCTCTAGCATTAGCACCATCATAAGCTTTCTTATCAAACTTATTCATTCCTGCCGATGCATTAGCTCTATCTCTTTCACTTTCAAGAGCTTCCTTCTGCTTATCAGATAAATATTCAGCTCCCATACCTAAGCCTGCTCCAGCTGCTAGTGCACCTCCAATACCTAAACCATTCTTACCACTCTTAGGGTTATTATCAGCACCACGCTGTTTAGCTGTTGAAGAAACTCGACTTGCTATGTCTTCACTAATACCTCTAAGTTTTCTAGCTTTTCCAGTTGCAAGACCAACTACAGTACCTAAAGCACCTGTCACAGCAGAACCTATACTATCAAATACAGCCTTAAAGTACATTTTCATGTCTGCAAAACATTTCTTGCAAATCTTAAAATATAATATTAGTACTGCTGCATTTAGCACAATCATTAGCAGTAATACTGATGTCGGGTCTCCTGTATTTATAACTAATGCTGAACTGGTTATGCCATTCGCACCTGAACTCATAAACATTGATACTATAAATGACATACCTATAGATACTGCTGCAAAACTTAATAACGGAGCAAGTAAACTCTTCCAAGTTACATTTATAATATTCAAATCAAGTTTTATAGCTGCTGACAAAATAAGTAATATACTTGTAAGGAAAATACAAACTATAAAGAACAACTTAAGTCCTGGTATTAAATAAACTGCAATAACATCATTTATTAGTAAAAAGAATCCATAAAATAGACTGGTATTATCCATTATTCTTTTATATATACTTGTATTTGCTCCATCTTCATCACTAGTGTCAGTCATAAGACTTTCGCCACTCGCTTCTGACATAATCATTCGTAAATAAGCATCATAACTAAATGCTTTTAATTCGTACCCCTGAGGATATAGAATGTAACTATTCTTGCCTGTTACTGAAGTCTGACTAAATTCTTTATTAAACTCAAATAATTGTAACATTGCATAAGCCTGAATTAAAGCTTCATCTGATACTGATTGATAATTCATCAAATTCAAAGTTTCATTGTAAACTGACTTCTGGAAATTAATAATCTTACGTTCTACAGTTGTTAAATCTGCATCACTCAAACCATAATACTTCATCTCTGACTCAGAAAATACCATATAACGACCTGCCGTTAAGTTACCACTAGCATCTACAGTATAATATGTTGTAGGGTCTAAAGGATTTGCAACCTTAAACTTGTCGCCCATAACCTTAATATTTTCAGAATCAGCATAGCTACAATCCATCATTGTGTCTAACCAAGAACAATAAGCAGATAATATTGTATAGGTATTATATGAATGCCAAAATTTATATTTCTCTTCATCAGTCATATAACCATCTGCTGAAGAATCTGTAATACTTAACCTCTCTGTACTAAAATCAGCTAAACATTGGTAAGGTTTACCATCATAAGTAAATGAACCATCATCCTTAAAACTTAAAGAGCAATCATCATCTAGGTATAATCCAAAAGCATCATCGTAAAGACGAGATAAATCTACCCCTTCTCTTAAGTACGGAATTATATAGTAAAAGAAATCATGCATATTAGTAAAATCTCTAAGTTCACCATAACCATCTCCTGCATTAGGTGTTAAATTATAAAAGTAAGACTGATTATCAGCTAAAAACATTTTAGCTAAATTATTTGGCTTACCGCCATTTTCGCCTTTACTTGCACCCTCACTGCCTAAATTGTTAGGATAACCATAAGTATAACTAGAACCATAAATAGCACTATTCTTACTTGCTGACAACAACTGGTCTCTAATATTATTATTAAAGTAATAAAATGGTGACTCTGAATATAAACCATAGTAAACATCACTTAAATTCTCAAATGCTCTAGTAGAACCTACCTGTGTTTGTGCTAAGGATGTCTCAGCTAATCCTTTAATCTCCTGATAACCAAATAAGTAACTACCGTATACAGGGTTTGTATCTGAATTAGCCTTATCTAGAGTAGACTTAGTTAAACCAAAATTATAATAGCCTGAAGCTAAATCTGAACCTGATGACATATTAACAGCCTTAGTTCCACTTGCAACCTCATTTAAAGCCTTATACTTATCATGTATTTCTCTATAAGTTGCATTAAACTGCATTGGATAAGTAACTGCTAATGTATTTCTACTACCAACAGTTTCAGAACTCCAATAATAAGTAGACTTATCTACAGTATCAGATGACTGTCTATTATTAGTAAAATCCCAATCAATAGTATTAAATAAAAATCCTCTACTAATAGCCTTACTTGAGGAAGATTCATTATAAACATCTTCTGCTGTTAAATTAGTACTATCATTACCTAATACATAATTATATAATCTTGAATCAGACAAACCATTCCAAGAATGTGTTCCTACTGCATGTACAGAAGAAGTATCAGTTGCAGAATCATTTCGCATATATGTAGGAGAATTATTAGCTAAAGCAAATGCACCACTTGTTAATAAAGCACCATTATAATTAAAAGTAGTTGCAATATTATAATTAGTATGTGCGTAATTATAAATATCTGAATAATCTCTGTAGAGATATAATGCATTATCATTATCTATAAATGTCTCTCCAGAAGTATTAACAGCTACAGCACTTTTTACAGATTGTAATAAAAACTGTGCATTTGTATTACTTGTTACACTATTCTTTTCAAGAGCAGATGCTAAACTTGCAGTACTGCTGTATTTCTTTGGCGACATCCATTTTAATTTAACACCACTATATGACGTTGCAGAAGTACCACCTACAGAATCAGATATAACTGATTGATTATTAATAACAAATGCTGCATAATCAGTAAAATCACCATCTTCTTGAGCCTGCATTGCAGAATCATAATTATCCAAAAATGTTTGCATTTGACAAATAGCCCAATAATCAAACTTTTTAGAATATATAGTATCACTCGTTTTATTTATAAAATCTGTAGTACCATTTATTGCAAATGGTGGTAGAAAAGCTAAAAATCCAAATATAAGTACCCCTATTACTCCTCTTTGTAGTGTCATTGAACCTACAAGAACATAGCATAATAAAATCAAACATATTAAAATAATTAGATAAACAATAATACTATTATAGTATTCTAGTAATTTTGCAATCCAACTAACATCATTTAAACTTGGTGTTGTTGTATAAGAAGAAGTACCTAAATACTTTGTCATACCAGTACTACTATTACTATCTGAACTACCTACAATATCCTCATGCCAATTTAAAAGTACTCCTGCTAATTTGTTCTTTATAAGTGTTGCTACATAGCCTATACCTTTTGTTGGATGTAATAAATAATAAACAAAATCCTTAAGTTCAGCATCTCGTGAACTTGTAGCTAAAGAACTCCAATCAATGTCTTCATTAGCTGATGGGAAATTTCCATAATTTGTCTTAAGATTAATGATGTTATTATCCTCAGAAAAACTACCCCCTGCTTCTTCATTAAAGCAAGCAAAACAATAACTTAAGTAAATACTCTGAAATAATGACTTAGTTGTCTGATTATAAGTAGCTGCATGACCTTGAGAAGTTACACTACTAAACTGTGAATAAGTATTTGTATTATAGGCTTTCAAGCTATCTATAATATCAAATAAATTTTCACTAGGAAAATACTTTTTTAATTCATCTGTGGCTGTTGTAGCCTTAAATGAATCTGTATATATAATATTATCATTATATACAACATGACCATATTCATCTCTATAACCTAAAGTACTATGCTGAGAATAAGCCTTTTCTGACTTACTCTCTGTATAAGTTTTAGACTTATCTATATGGAACATACTTGGAAAAATAAAATTATCGTTACTAACGCTTTCAAAATCAGTTACTAAATAATCAACATTATTTACTGCATCTTCAAAAGCAGCACCCTTACCATGTGAACTCCACCATAAAATACCAGCATCATCATCGACTGTAGTATCTGCTGAACCTATTTGTAATCTCCAATAATTTAAATTGAATAGAGAATGACTACCTGTATAAAAACTTAATTCCTTATTCGTAAATCCATTATTACTTGCATCAACTATATTAGATATTGCAAATATATTTTGTAAAGGAATAGTATTAGCATTGTCCCCAGAGTCTTCCATAGTTGTCAGCATATGTGGATTTGCACAGCCTGGAAGTACAATTGTTCTATATGAGCCATTATCTAAAACTAAATCACCAACCCAGTTTACGCACATATTAGGTGCTGTTACGAAACCTTTTGTAGCATCATAATCATCTTGTGTTAATGCATCTATATCTGAATTACTTATAGATGCAAAACCTGAACCATAACCATGATTATAATCTGCTTGTGCATTTACCAATGCATAAGCCTGCATACACTCTTCAGAATTAGAAAAAGCTATATGTGCCTTATTACTTCCATCTAAATAATATAGATTTATAACTGGTACACCATCTGAGTAACCCTTATCTCTATTTGAAATATTATATGTATCAAAGTCAGATGCATCAGGTAACTCATCCACATGGTCACCCGAAAATGTATCTATACTTGCTACTGCATAGGTGACATCCAAGAGCTGTAAAAATAGAGCATAAGATATTCTAACATAATCAGTTGTTCCATCTGAAACTGTTCCGACTGCATTTATGTAATCATCTGCACTACCATAACCTATACCTGAATGTTTATGCTCTGCTGGATTTATTCCATTTGCACCTAAATATGATGTTTCACCGGAATCAGCGAAGCCCCAACCCATAAACCCTGGAGACATTTCAACTC
>UMCO01051421.1_pt1 | contig 134687 bp, 89 predicted proteins | sample 1964251 | NCBI WGS metagenome assembly UMCO01 (sample SAMEA4835970, study PRJEB28245) | human gut metagenome | biome: gut microbiome; material: fecal sample | place: Denmark | collected 2008
AATCAGACAATCTTTAATGGTTGGGAAAGCCGCTAAAGCTATGCGTTGCATGAAAGAATACTAAATTAAGAAAGCACCTTCGTGGGTTTCTGCGGAGGTGCTTTAATATAGGGAAGGAAATTGCGAATTTAGAATCGCAATTTTAAAAACTAAGTTGTTCGAGGGGCTAGTCTCCTTATTGAACGAAAGGTGAAACAGTGAACATTCTTGTTCTTGGCGGCGGTGGCCGCGAGCATGCCATCGCGTGGGCATTGTCTCAGTCTCCTCGCTGTGATCAGCTCTATGTTGCCCCTGGTAATGGCGGAACAGCATCTATTGCTCAGAATGTAAAAAATCTCGCCGTTGAAGAGGGCGATGCTGTACTTTCTTTTGCGAAAGATCATGAAATTGGATTGGTAGTAGTTGGCCCTGAAGCACCTCTCGTTGCTGGTGTTGCTGATGTTGTTCGAGCGGCAGGAATTCCTATTTTTGGCCCCGATGCGCAGGGAGCCCAACTTGAAGGATCCAAGACGTACTCTAAAGAATTTATGGATGCCAATGGTATTCCTACGGCACGCTATGCGAGTTTTACCGATGAAGCACAAGCACGTGCTTATTGCGAAGAGCTTGGTGCCCCTTTGGTGGTAAAAGCAGACGGTCTTGCTGCTGGCAAGGGTGTTATTGTGGCAGAAACACTTGAAGTTGCTCTTGATGCGGTAAAAGAATGCTTCCAGGGAGCTTTTGGAGAAGCTGGAAATCGCGTAGTAATAGAAGAGATGCTCAAGGGTCCCGAATGTTCTTTGTTGGCCTTCGTTTCTAAGGGAAAAGCCTTCTGTATGGCACCTGCTCAAGATCATAAACGTGCCTATGATGGAGATCTTGGTCCTAATACTGGTGGCATGGGGGTTTATTCTCCTGTACCTATTGTGACCGACGAAGAAATGGCGGCAATGGTTTCTGTTATGGAAACAGCTGCAGCGGCAACAGCGAAGGATCCTTTCGAACAGGATTATCGTGGATGTCTATACGGCGGATTTATGCTCACGCAAGAAGGTCCTAAAGTACTTGAGTTCAATGCACGTTTTGGCGACCCAGAAACCCAGGTAGTACTTCCTCGTCTTCAGGGCGATTTGGTAGATATCATGCTTGCGGTAGCGGAAGGCAGACCAGAAGATATTGAGTTGTCTTGGTCGAATAAATGGGCAGTAAGCGTTGTTCTTGCAAGTGGCGGCTACCCTGGATCTTACGAAAAAGGAAAAGTTATTCTTGGTGTAAGGGAGGCAGAACAACTAGATGATGTAATTGTCTTCCATGCAGGCACTGCCTTGAATAATGATGGTGAATTAATTACCGCTGGGGGTCGCGTGCTTAACGTGGTTGCTTTGGGCGATACCTTTGAAGAGGCTCGTAATCGTGCTTACGAGGCTTGCAATCTTATTAAGTTTGAAAATATGCAATTTAGAAGCGACATCGGAAAGCGTGCCCTCCTTGGTCGCAGCGCTTGGGATGCGTAATTATTCTCCCAGCAAGCTTTAAAGGTAGTATTAAAGAAAATACGAATTGCCCCTTGACGAGAAAGACACGAATCAGTAAAATTCTTTTTCGCGTCATACATAAGGCGTAACTGGTTGGGTAGCTCAGCTGGTAGAGCAGCGGACTGAAAATCCGCGTGTCGCGGGTTCAAGTCCCGCCCCGACCACCATTTAGATTGTGAAACCCCGCACCTGCGGGGTTTTTTTTCACATAATCAGCTTTTTGTGGCAAAAAATAAGGGGATTATTCTTACATTTCTCGGGGTATTTAAGGGCCTTTGATAAAATATCTAAAAATATGAAAGAAGGACCGATGATCGATTTTTCCATTCAGGGTATATATCCTCCTTCGCTCCAGGCACTTGTTGATAGTAAAGTGGCAAGTCGCATTCACAGCAAGGATGCAACCCTTTATAGTTTTTCAGAAGAAGCACAGCAATGTGCGCAGGAGTATATGGGATGGGCAACGCTTGCTTCAGAGCCTCCCTGTTCAATAGAGGAAATCCAGTCTTTTGCTGACGAAATGAGAGCCAAAGGGCTAAAAGCGGTTGTTCTTATTGGTCAAGGTGGGTCAACTCAGGCACCTATGACTCTTACTAAATACAACAAACCCGATTCTTCTTCTGTGGCTTTTAAAACGCTCGATTCGGTTTCTCCTGTTCGAGTTCGAACCATTATGTCTCAGTGTGATCCTGAGCATACGCTTATCATTCAATCGTCAAAATCAGGCGGAACTATTGAACCTTCTTTGGTCATGAAGGCAGTTCGCGAAGTGTTGGCAGAAAGCCTTCCTGAGGAAGAAATCCCCAACCATCTTGTAGCTATTACCGACCCTGGTTCTGAGTTGGAAAAACGTGCACGTGAAGAGGGTTGGGCAAAGCTCTTCTTGGGAGAGCCTACCGTTGGCGGTCGTTATTCCGCGCTTTCAGTATTTGGTTTGGTTCCTGCTGCATTAGTGGGTATGAATATCGCCTCTTTAATTGAAAGTGCTTGCGAAGCGGAAGCATTGTGCGCTTCTGATGACCTTGATAATCCTGCTTCTAACTTGGCTGCGTTCTTGTTTGATACCTACGAACGCGGACGCGACAAGTTTTCGTTGTTCACTCCTAAGCGTGGTCGTGTTTTAGGTTTGTGGATTGAGCAGCTTGTAGCTGAAAGCTTGGGTAAAAACGGCTATGGCATTTTGCCGAATATTGAAGTTGATTCTCTTGTTTTGCGCGAGGACCCAAAAGACCGTACGGTTATTACCTATAATACGAAAACCGATCTATGGGACGATCGCCAGAACTTCAATCATGCTCTCGAGTTTCTTGATCCCGCAATTCCTCAAATGCACTTTAAGGTTCTCAACGTAGAAGATCTCGCTGCGCATTTTGTAATGTGGGAATACGCAATCGCAATGGTTGGTTATCTCATGAAGGTATGTCCGTTTGACCAGCCAGACGTTGCGGCTGCTAAGGCGGAAGTTCTTCATATTTTGGCAGAAGGTGCCTGCGAGCCTGATTTTGTACAGAATGGATTGGCTGAGGTGCCTATTGGAAAAGTGGAAGTTCATGTTGCCGAATCTCTTCGAGATAAGGTAACTGAACCAAGTCTCGATGCGGTACTTCGTGCTCTGTTTGGCAGCATTGAACCGGGCGACTACTTCTCCTTTAACGCATTTCTTCCTTTTGCAGGCGAAGGACGTCGTGAGGCAATTGAGGAAATTCGTCATACGGTTGCCTCTCATTATGATGTTGCTTCCTGTTTGGAAATTGGTCCTCGCTATCTTCATTCTACGGGACAATTGCATAAGGGCGGTCCAAACAAGGGAGTGTTCTTGATTCTTTCTGCCGACGAACCAAAAGACATTGAAATCGATGATCCTCGTGCGCGCAGCTTAGGTGAATTGGCAAAAGCTCAAGCGCTTGGTGATTTTACTATTTTGTCTTCGCGTGGACGTCGCTGTGTTCACGTTCATCTTCCTGACAATTCTGCCGTCTCTATTCGTGCGTTGGCTAAAGCATTCAAGAAAGTGGTGTATGCATGAGTTGTGAGGCGGTAAAACTCACGATAACGGGCGTTGTACAAGGGGTGGGTTTCCGCCCCTTTGTCTATCGTGAGGCATGTTCTCATCAAGTGACGGGATGGGTACTCAATACGGTTGAGGGCGTTATTGTTCATGCTGAAGGAGAAAGCGACAATATCGACGCCTTTATCTTGGCGCTTTCTGAGCAAGCTCCAGCTGCAGCTCAGGTTAAGAAAATCACCATTAAAGAAGTTCCCCTTGAAGGGTATGACCACTTCGAAATTCATTTTTCAGAAGATGAGGAGTCACGCACTACTACTCTTGTGTCTCCCGATCTTGCAACCTGCGATGCGTGTGTAGAAGAATTATTTGATCCTACTAATCGTCGCTACCACTATCCTTTTATCAACTGCACTAATTGTGGTCCGCGCTTCACGATCATGAGAGGCCTCCCCTATGATCGTTCTCAAACTTCTATGGCGCCTTTTACTATGTGTAGGGACTGCGAACAAGAATATCACGATCCTGCCGATAGACGCTTCCATGCTCAGCCCGATGCTTGTTTTGTATGCGGTCCTCATTTGGGGTGGGCCTTATCTGATTTAAAAACTCCCCTCAGTCAAGATGATTTGTCCTGGGCGCACGATCGTCAAACCAGCGACTCTTTTATCTCAGAAGCCGCACAACTTTTGCGCGAAGGAAAAATTGTCGCAGTAAAAGGGCTCGGCGGCTATCACTTGGCGTGCGATGCGCAGAATCCTTCAGCTATCGCAACCTTACGTCAAAGAAAGCGTCGAGAAGGCAAAGCTTTTGCAGTTATGGTTTCTTCTGTCGAAGAAGCAAAACAATATTGCTTTGTAAGTGAAGCGGAAGAATACCAGCTCACCCAACCAAGTCGTCCTATTGTTTTATTGCAAAAACGTCCCGAGGTATCGTTTGCCTGTGGCTTGGCCGATGCGCTTCCTGAATTAGGGATAATGCTTCCTTCTACGCCAGTTCAGCATCTACTTCTACATGAATTTAAAGGGATGCTGGTTATGACTTCAGGAAATATTCACGACGAACCTATCGTAACTGACGAAGAGCATGCTTTCTCTCAACTTGGAACGGTGGCAGATGCTTTCCTGGTGAACGACCGCGCTATTGAGGGGCGTTATGACGATTCGGTTTTGCGCGTATTAAATGCTGGTCAAGCAGGAGAGATTGTTCAGTTTATACGTCGTGCGCGTGGTTTTGCCCCCTTGCCACTTGGAATTCCTGCTCCTGCTTCTACGGAAGTTTCTCATTCAGATACTTTAAACGACGCCTCTATTGCCGACCAACAACAGGAACACGATATGATTCAGGCGAATAAGGGCTCAGAGGAAACAGCATCTAGCGAATTGATGCCCGAAGAACTTCTTGCGGTCGGTCCTGAACAGAAAAACACCTTCACGTATGTTCGTGCCAATCAAGCTTTTGTCTCTCAGCATATTGGAGATATGGAAAGCGTACCCGTTATGGACGCTTGGCAGGAAACACGTAGTCGTTACGAGCAGCTCTTTCGTCTAAAGCCGCAGCGAGTGGTATGTGACTACCATCCTGAATATCTCACTTCGAAATGGGCCCATCAGCAAAAGTTACCAGTTACCCAGGTTCAACATCATCATGCTCATATTCTTTCCGTTATGGGTGAAAATGAGCTGGAGGGACCAGTTTGCGGTTTTGCATTCGATGGAACAGGGTATGGCTTAGATGGAAAGATTTGGGGTGGCGAGGTCCTCCTTTCGAATCTCAGTGCGTTTGAGCGCTTTGCCAACTTCGCTTATATACCTCTTCCTGGTGGTGCTGCAGCAATAAAAAATCCTGCGCGCATTGCCTATGGTGCTTTATGGGCTTTTGACCTTCTTGATCATCCTGTAGCTCAAGCCTTCATTAAGTCTTCGCTTTCTGAGGTGGATATTCTCGAGCGTATGATCGAACAGGGTATTAATTCTCCGCAAACTTCTTCGGTAGGCCGCTTGTTTGATGCGGCTTCGGCATTACTGGGTATATGTACCCATCCGCGCTACGAAGGGGAAGCAGCAATTCTCCTAGAGGCGAGTCTCTATCCCTATCTTTTCCGCGAAGCGCAATCTGCTCCTTCGTTGGATGCCGCTGAGTTAACAGCAAAGACGAATGAAACACAAGCAAACGAGTTGGCAGCGGGCCAGAAAAACGAATCTTATGCGGACAAGAATTCTTGCGCGGAATCCTTTGCAAAACAGCGCAACTTCGATTCTCAGGAGCTTGAACAGCACGCCGAAGCATATCGCATTGAATTGGTAAAAAATGTTGCCACAAAACAAAGTAGTGCAGAAGACACGTCTGTTCTTTTGTTGGACGCGGCAGGATTGTTTAAAGCGCTTCTTGATGATATACAGGCAGGGCTTCCAACGGGCTTCATTGCTCAATGTTTTCACGATGCTTTTGTTCGCGTGCTGGTCGAAATGGCTGAATTGGTTCGTGCGGTTTATGGTATTTCGATTGTCGCACTAGGTGGCGGAGTATTTATGAATCGCTACCTGACCGAGCAGGCACTTATTCAGTTGCAGGAGCGCGGTTTTACGGTGGCAATGAATAAAGACCTACCGCCGAACGATGCATCCATTTCTTATGGACAAGCTGTGCTAGGATGGCAGGCACAGAACAAGGAGTGATGCAAAATGTGCTTAGCTATTCCTGCGCAGGTTAAATCTATTAACGAAAATAACCTTGCGACTGTCGATATTTTAGGAGTTACCCGCGAAGTTGCACTTGATTTAACGCCAAGTGCAGAAGTGGGAAGTTATGTGCTTATTCACGCTGGGTTTGCTATTGAGGTGGTAAGCGAAGAAGCAGCCCAAGAAACGTTGGATCTCATAAAAGAATTTCCTGAATTAGCCGATCTTGAGGCGGCATCGTAAATTACGGTAGCTTAGTAAATTACGGCAGCTTATAACGCAAGAGGTGGCAATTATGGACTTATCAGTTTTTAAAGACCCTGAACTTGCAAAGGGTCTTATTCATTCTATTCAGAAGTGGGCACCCGAGCAGGCTACCCTTATGGAGGTGTGTGGTACCCACACCGTTGCTATAGCACGTAATGGTTTGCGTTCTATGATGCCGGAGGGTACGCGGCTCGCTTCTGGTCCTGGTTGCCCTGTTTGTGTTACCTCTAATAAGGACATTGATACCGTAATTGCTCTTGCACGCATTCCTGGGGTAAAAATAACGACGTTTGGCGATATGACGCGCGTTCCGGGTTCCACTTCAAGTCTGTTGAAGGAACAAGCTGCAGGGCGAGATATCAATATTGTGTATTCTCCTCTTGATGCACTTAAAATTGCGCAGGAAAACCCTGAGAGCGAAGTAGTGTTTGTCGGGGTTGGCTTTGAGACAACCACGCCTTTAGTTGCGATGGCCATCAAGCGCGCACAAGCTCTAGGGTTAAAAAACTTCAGTGTCTTTGTAGCACACAAAAATATGCCTAACGCTTTGGAAGCTATCGTTTCAGATCCTTCATTAAAGATTGATGCCCTTATTTTGCCTGGTCACGTTAGCACCATTATCGGCATGAAACCCTATGAATTCCTGGCTCAAAAATATGGGGTACCAGGAGTTATTACAGGATTTGAACCTGTTGACGTGCTGCAGGGTATCGCCATGATTATGCGCCAGCTGCATGAAGGCCGCGCCGAAATTGAAATTGCTTATAAGCGCGGTGTGGAAGCTCAGGGCAATCCAATCGCCTTAGCTGCAATTGATGAAGTGTTCGAAACAGTAGATACCACTTGGCGTGGTTTAGGTCTCATCCCTCAATCCGGGTATGCTATCAGGGAAAAGTATAAGGATTTTGATGCGTTTAAACGCTTCCAGCCAGAGGTAGAGCTCACTCAAGAACCAAAAGGCTGTCGTTGCGGAGATGTGCTTCGTGGCGCGATGGTTCCTAACGAATGTCCCTTATTCCGCCGAGTTTGTACGCCAGAAAATCCCGTTGGACCTTGTATGGTTTCCTCGGAGGGTTCCTGTGCTGCATATTTCCGCTATCTGTAGAACACGCTTGTAAATCCATACATAACGGATTAAAAGTTGAATATTTCATCGTTTCTTCCCTTTGATTCCTTCAGATACTTGCGGGGGGGGGGTATCTGATAGTATGAATACAAATACAACAGGTATTTATGTCGTGTTGAATTATCGTATTTGTCTTAGTACTTTAAAATGACAAATACGGCTATCTATCTCGCAAAAAGTAAGGTAAACGTGCGAGATAAAAGAGTAAGGACTTTTTTATGAGGGGAAGACCTGAGTGTAAGCTCGATCCGCGCATTAAGACTGTTTGGCGGATAAGTGACGTTATTGTACTGACTATCATTTTTGTCTGCGTTGGCTTAGTGGGGGTAATCGCCTGGTTCGCTGATGAGACTACTCATTTTTGGTCAGGCCCGTATTGTTTAGTAAGTATCGTTTTGTATGTCGTGCTTTTAACGCTTGATCTTTTCGCTCTTACTACTTTTAGATACTCCCGTTGGCGCTATCAGCTTTTCCCTGATTTTCTAGAAATAGAAAATGGCATTATCTGGCGCAAGCATGTCGTAATTCCCTTTATTCGTGTACAGAATACCGACACTCGACAGGGCCCTGTTTTGCGGGCGTTTGGTTTAGCTTCAGTTATGGTTTCAACGGCAGGCGCTTCCTTTGAGATTCCTGGACTTAGAGCAGAAGAAGCAGATCAAGTAAGAGACAGTGCAGCGGAATTGGCGCGCATCGCGCGAGAGGATGTATAAATGAGCGATCAATTCACCTCTTCTCAGCCGACTCGTTACAGTCTTCACCATAGTTATATTTGGCTGAGTGCTCTTCGTGCGCTGCCTTATATTTTTGCTGCTGTTTTATTTTCTTCCCTTTCAGCTCTGTTTGAGCTCGCAGACTATGTTGCAGCATTGGTGGGACTTGAGGGCTTAGCCTTCTTGTTTGTAGTGGCCTTTTGTTTGCTTTTTACGGTGATTATTGGTGCGATTGCTGTGGGTGCTGCAGCTCTTGCTTATCGATATAAATGGTATGAATTTGGTAGCGCAGAATTCAGCTTCTATTCAGGTATTTTAAGCAAAAAACGCACTCACATACCTTACCAACGTGTTCAGTCTGTCAATGAAAAAATGTCACTCTTACAACGTATTGTGGGAGTCTGTACCGTTACGATCGATACCGCGGGTGGCGCAGATAATAAAGCGTTGGTTGTTCCTTATGTAGAAAAGTCAGCAGCGGAACGGATTCGTCGTGAGCTGTTCATGCGGAAATCTTTGATAGCGCAAGGCTTGAGTCCTCAAGAGACAGACGAACGTATGAGGGCATTTGCTGCGCAAGAAACGCAGATTCCAACGACGAATATGCCGTTAACGGGATATGCCGGCAGTGTTGCAAATGCAAACGCGCCCATTCCTCCTTGGGAATTAGAGGCGTCGCAGCACACAAGCGATCAACCAGTTCAGAATGTTCAAAATATTCCAGGATATGCTCATTCAGCTGAACAACCAGAATTCAGCGCAGGGGTGGTGTCCCCTGAACAGATGGTTCAAGGACAATCTATTCCCCCCGCTCAGGGGTCATACAATCAGGGGTCTCAGGATAACATTCTCGATATGCCCGCACAGGTAATGGATGATATGCGGGGTATTTTTGCCAATGCAGAAATTGATACGGGTAAGGTTACTTGTGAATTTGGACTCACAAATAAAGAGTTGATTTTGTCGGCGCTTTCCAGCAAGACCTCGTTTGTTTTCGTTTTGATCGGTGTGGTTTCTGCGTTCACGACTTTTCTTGGTGGGCTGGTTGACGCCCGTATTATTTCCAGCAGCGATACGGTGTATTCAACTGCTTGGCATATGGTAGGCAATCCTCTAGGCATTATGTTTTTGCTTTTTGTGTTAGGGATTCTTTTGCTGCTTTGGTTATTGAGTGTGGCTTCTTCGTGCCTGTCCTATGCGGGTTTTCGTTCGCGCAGGCGAGGAGAGCGTATTGAAGTCGAAAGAGGACTTATCACTCATGTGTTTAGCGGAATGGATGTGGAAAAGATTCAATCTATCCATATTCATCAAACGTTCTTCCAGCGACTGCTGAAATGTTGCTCGGTAGCTTATGGTCGAGTGGGAGCAACAGAAGAAGAAAACGGTTCGAATTCAATGGATGTTTCCGCTTCGAATAAGCTTGTAGTTCATCCATTCTTGCCTCTTTCGCGTGTTCCTGAGGTAATTTCGGGGTTAACTCCGGAGTATCAAACGTTACCCCAGGCAACAAAAGCGGTAGATAAATGTGCGTTACGTCGAGCATTGATTAGACAAGTGATATGGCAAGGACTTGGTTTTTGGCTTTTGATCTTACTTGCTTGTACTTGGCTCATTTTTGTATTGGCGGTTCCTACAGAACTGTCCCTCGAGTTCTTTAATGGAATGACCTTGATGCAGTGCATGATTTTATTTTCGGGCGCTGTAGTGGCCCTTGTGATAGTAATTGCTGTGCTGGAAGCGATAAATGCTGTTTTGTGGTATCGCAAGGCGGCGTTTGGTTGGGATCATTTTGGTTTCACTCTAGTAAATGGTGGCTTCTCTCTAGATACGGTTACGGTACCTCGTACTAAAATACAAGCAGCATCTATTCGAACCAATCCTTTGCAGCGCTATGCTCGTGTAGCAACTGTTTTGGTCGATACTGCAGCAGGAGTTGGCAGCACACGCCATAAGCTTATTGACGTGTCAAAAGCTGATGCTGACGAGTGGTTTGATTGGGTGCATCCGCGAGGGAGGTAGCACACTCTATGAACCACGATTGGACCCCAAGTCAATTTCTTGATACCCGTGCGGTTGGGCGCGCGATGAAATCAATACACGAATATTCTCTTGGTGAGGAAGTTGCCAATTCGATCACGCACGGGATTGGCGTACTTCTTGCTATCGCTGCTATTCCTCTTTGTGTGGTGCAAGCGCTTAATTCAAATGAGCCGCTTCATTTGTTGGCAGCCTTGCTCTACAGCATTTTTATGCTGCTTGAATATGTGATGTCCACGTTATATCACGCGCTCAGTGCTGACCGTGCAAAACGTGTTTTCAAAGTGCTTGATCATAGTTTTATCTACCTGTTTATAGCGGCGACCTATACTCCTTATTGTTTGATCACCCTGGTAGACAGCGTGGGTGTGGGGCTATGCGTGTTTGTATGGGCTGTTGCGCTTGTGGGTGTAGCGGTGGAAGCGTTTTGGGTGTTTCGCCCCCGCTGGGTGTCTGCGGTCCTTTATCTTTGTTTAGGATGGGCAGTTGTTGTTTTCATTCCGCAGCTTTATACTCTGTTGGATCCTGCTGCCTTTTGGCTGCTTTTAGCTGGCGGTTTGTGCTATTCAATCGGATGTATTTTTTACGTATTAAAGAAAATACCCTATATGCATTCAATTTTTCATCTCTGGATACTCGCAGGATCTATCTGCCAGTTTTTATCCATCGTTTTATTTGTTTTGTAGCACTTTATTTTCCAGAGCAACGGTTTATTAACAAATCCTATTTTCTGATTAGAATGGGGCGTAAGTGGGAAAATTATGTAAGTAAGCTGTAAGCTTTCAATCGATACAGAACGTGGACAGTAACCCTCAAGTAAACGATCGATAGATTGAGAATTATTACAATAACCTCAGCATAGAATAGCGTTATTTAGTAGGTATCTTATTTTGAATTATGTATATGAAGGGAAACGAGATGGCTGCTGTTAAACATACCGATCATCTCGCCACCAAGGCTTCTTCGGTCATATACAAAGGCAATGATAAGGTACTTGCTGGAGTGTGCGACGGAATTGCACAGTATCTAGAGGTGGATTCAATTGTCGCACGCGTAACGTGTGTCGTGCTTTTTATTTGCACGGCAGGCATTATCACTATCCCCTACCTGTTGTTAGCTTTCATGCTGCCTAAACAGCCTGAAGATGAAAGGGTTTTTGAGGTAGATCCTGTTTCGGTAGTTTCAGATCGTTATGAGCAGGTTGTCGAAGCTCAAAAACCTAGCACCCAGAAAGTCCCTGAGCGTTATGGTATTCATGCCGATGCAGGTCATGTTCCTCCTAAGCCTCCTCAGGGAGAGGGGATCAAGGTAGAGCGACAAGAAGTTTACATTGCCTATCGACACAATGAGCCCAGCAATGAGGATATGCCGCATACCAATCGCATTCTTATTGTGATAACCGTTGCTGTAGCAATGACCGCACTTTTTATTGCAATGGCGAATTCTGCGATAGCGCGTTATCCAAGACTGGAAATTTTTAATTTCTGGCCCGAATTGCTTATTGTTGCGGGAACGACTCTGCTCGTTTGTTTCTATGATCGACTTCCTTTTGTTATTCGTATCACGGGACTTATTTTTTGCGTCGAATTAGCGCTTGGACTTTTACCGTTTACCCTTGGGATCTGTCCTCTTCATTCCCTTGAACGTATCAGCATTGTCTCGGTTATTTTGGGGTGTGCTGCAATTGTCTGTTTTGTTTATTTTCTCGCTACGAAACGCTCGGGTGCACTGATTGTTATGGTTCTGTTATTTGGGCTTGGTTTGGTGTGGATGTTAGGGGAAGTGGGGATATTTGAACGTCTTTTGGCGGCTTCCTCATATTCTCGACACAATATCACATATCCCCTGTTCAGAGGTGAGTACTTTTTAGGATAAGGCGCAATAATACCAGGAAAAATGCATGCAATACTACCGCTTGCCGACGATGAAATTTGGACGAGGGGGCGTGTGGCGGTATAATGGTTCGTGCGTTTTTGCGCTTTCTTGAAGTAATTACCTACGTTTTACTTCAAGAAATAAGGCCCTTGTGTTTTCGCATGAAGCATTAAATAAAGTATCGAAGACATAACGGCGAAGCCACGGCATTGGAGTTTTTTGGCTAAAGCCCGTTCACATACAAGAAATCGAGCCCTCCCCCTCGCGTGCGTTCTGGCTCTTATGATCGCGCTCGTGGCGGTTTTTTTGTTAAGCGGCGTAACGCAGGCTCAAGGTTCTGGTCAAGAGGACTCATCCACCTTAGGTTTCGGCAGCGCTCAAGCAGATTCGACAACTTCTCAACTCTCTGCCGCTGATCGTGCTTCAGGTGCTTCTTCAGGCCAAAATGATTCTATGGCGGTTTCTGAAACAGTTAACCTGAGCGATAGTGCTCAGCGTTCCATTACGGTTAAAGATCCCGATCCGGTAGTTGTTCCTGTTGCGATTGATGAAACAAACCCTGAAGCAGTAAGTAAGGCGTCAGAGGTATGCACGCTCGATCCGCTTCCCACAGCACCTCGTGTTGCGCCAGATGTTAATGATGGTACTTGGTCTAGTGGTAGCGCTTCTGGCTACAACATCACGACCAATGACGATGGAATGGGTAATTTTGGTGTTACCAATACTTCGTCAGGTATCGCATTGACTGATAACAGCATTACGGTTGCAGTCCCTGAGTCTCAGTCATACTTACTGGGCCGAATTGTAGAAATTTGTTATGACGGGAAAGTTGTTATCGCTACGGTAACTGATACGGGTGGTTTTGCTCGTTACGGTCGTGCATTGGACTTGGCTCCTGGTGTATATAAGGCGTTCGGTGCTGATTCTCCTTCAGACTGGGGAGTACGCACGGTTTACTATCGCTTCCTGTAAACGTATTTGACTGAGGTGCTTTTGTAGGTGCGGTTTAAGTGGACGTTTTGAGCGCATTTCTCACAGGTGCATTTCTCTGGCTGTATTAATAAAATATTCTTTAATAGTTTTTAGCACGCTTATGCGTGCTTCTGTTTTTAATAGGCGCGGTCCTGTGCGACCATAATGCATGTCTGCGTTATACTGAAGCGACGAGAAAAGGACGGTTATGAGCAACGTAATTATCGTCGGCTGCGGACGCGTGGGTTCGCGGTTGGCTTTGATGCTTTCAGACCACGACGACAATGTGTGTGTTATAGATCGCAATCCACGTGCTTTTGCTTCCTTGGGCCGCGATTTTAACGGTTCGACATTTCCTGGAGTTGGGTATGACGAAGAGGTTCTCGTTGCGGCAGGTATTGAAGATTGTGATTTTGTAGCAGCAGTAACGCAGAGCGACAACGCAAATTTAATGGTGGTTGAAATTGCCCGTCGTCTTTACGATGTGCCTCATGCGGTGGCTCGTCTTTATGACAGCTCTCATGAACGCACTTATATGCAACTGGGTATTGATTACGTATGTGGTACAACACTGGTCGCAGAAGAGCTTTTTTCAAAGGCAACTTCGGGTATCGGTGATCATATTACAACCTTCGCTGATTATGAGGTTCTTCAATTTGCCCTCGATTTGTCTTCGACAGGGCAAACCTCAATAAAGGTTTCCGAATTAGAATCGCGTCATGCGCTTCGAGTTTGTGCATTTGAAAGAGCGGATGGTAGCATCAGTTCGATCCCGTCTTCTTCAAGTATTCTGTATCAAGGCGATGCGGTGCTTGCCGTTGTTGCCCAAAGCGCTATTCCTACTATTGCGAAATTCGCTCAGGACTAACGGAGGAACCAATGTATATCGTTATTGTTGGTGGCGGTAAACTAGGTGCCTATTTAGCGAGCACACTTCTTCGTGGCGACAATCAGGTTGCCATTATCGAAGAGGAAGAGAGTGCTGCTATCGAACTTTCAGAAAAGCTGGATGGTTCTTGTTTGGTTATCCATGGTGATGGTTGTTCTGCCACGATTCAGGATGATGCGGGCACTGATCAAGCTGATGTTTTTGTGGCAGCTACAGGGCAAGACGAGGATAATTTAGCTGCTTGCGAAATCGCTACGCGAGTTTTTGATGTTCCTCGTAGTATTGCGCGTGTAAACAGTCCTAAGAATTTACGTATCTTTCGTCGCTTAGGGATTGAAAGTATTTCATCCACGGCTCTTATTGCCCATATGATCGAAGAAGAAGCGATGATGGGCTCCATGAGTGCTGCGGTTACTTTGACGAGTGATCAAATTGCTCTTACCGAAATCAAAGTGCCTACCATGCGCAATCACGACAATTATCGCGGAATGAGGGCTCTCGATCTCGAGTTTGGTGAGGGAGTTCGCCTTATTGCAGTATCTCACGCTGATGAGGTAGAAGTTGTAGGTGAAGAGACCCGTATTTTCCCCGGTGATCAAGTGATCGTTGCGGCAGATACTGATCGTGTCGATACTGCGGTCGAATTAGTTCGATCGCTTTAAGATAAGCTAAACAAGCGCCAACCAGAGGAAGGAAAAGGTATGATTGGTCGTTATACCCGTCCCGAAATGGGAGCAATTTGGGAATTACAAAATAAGTTCGAAATCTGGAAAGAAATTGAAGTACTTGCTTGCGAAGCGCAGGCTGAATTGGGCAAATCAGGTATTACCAAAGAAGAGGCAGCGTGGATTCGCGAACATGCAAACTTCACGGTTGAGCGCATTGATGAAATTGAAAAAGTAACCAATCACGACGTTATTGCGTTTACGACTAATATGGCTGAGTACATCGACGCTGACCTTCCTGAAGGAATGGAACCGCCAAGCCGTTGGGTTCATTACGGTATGACTTCTTCCGACTTAGGTGATACGGCGCTTTCCTATCAAATTACTCAAGCTATCGATATCATCCTTGCCGATGTTAAGCAGTTAGGTGAAACCTGCAAGCGTCGCGCATTCGAATTCCAGGAAACACTCTGCGTAGGACGCACCCATGGAATCCATGCTGAGCCTATGACGTTTGGCATGAAGTTTGGTTCTTGGGCATGGGCACTTAAGCGTGCGCAAACCCGCCTCGAGGAAGCTCGTCGCGTAGCGGCAACAGGAGCTATTTCTGGTGCGGTAGGAACGTACTCAAGTATTGATCCATTTGTGGAACAGTATGTTTGTGAAAAGCTGGGACTTACCCCTGATCCTTTATCTACTCAGGTATTAGCACGTGATCGTCATGCCCAGGTAATGACTGCTTTGGCGGTAACGGCTTCAACGCTTGAATCTATTGCAATGCAGGTACGACTTCTCCAGCAGTCTGACGTCATTGAAGCGGAGGAGCCTTTCGCAAAAGGCCAAAAGGGCTCATCGGCAATGCCTCACAAGCGCAACCCTATTACGGCAGAACGCGTATGTGGCCTGTCTCGTGTGGTAAAGGCAAACGCTCAGGTTGCTCTTGATGATGTGGCTCTCTGGTACGAGCGCGATATTTCCCACTCCGGTGCTGAGCGTGTAGCTTTAGCTGATAGCTTCATCGCTCTTGATTACATGTTCGGCAAGATGCAGTGGATGCTGGATGGTCTACAGACGTATCCTGCAAAGATGGAACATAACCTCTGGAGAACCAAGGGACTTATTTTCTCTTCGAAGGTTCTGCTTGCTTTGGTTCAGACTGGTATTACCCGTGAAGATGCATACGTTATCGTTCAACGTAACGCTATGAAGGTTTGGGAAGATATCCAGAATGCCGTTGACGGTCCTACGTATCGCGAACGTTTGGAAGCGGATCCAGAGGCAAACCTTTCCAAGGAGACCTTGGATGAGATTTTCGATCCATGGGACTTCTTAACGCGAAAAGATGTAGTGTTTGATCGTCTGAAAGATCTTGAATTTTAGCTAAAACGAAACATCGGTGCAGAAATTGACGATTGTGCGCGATTTTCTGCAAAAATATCAAGCTACGGGGCTCATTTGTTGGTCATATGAGGGTTTTTGACCAATAGATGAGCCCCAAATTGACTAAAATGCGTAAACAAAGCACACACAACCGTCGTTTTCTGCACCGACTTGCAAAAAATCAACTTTTTAACTAGAATTCGGCTTCAGCAATTTCGCAGACAGCTAACGCTATTCCAACAGCTTATTTATGCATGCACCAAGGCCGCAACTTCTGCGCGATTAGAACGTAGCTTCAATGCAACTAGAATGCGGATTCGATAGCTCCTTCAATAGGGGTAAAGACACGGATCAGAGTGTGATTGTTGTCCGCATTTGTGTCATCGGTAACTTGGCTTAATCCTACGAACGATGAGCAGTTGCCTGATGAAACGAGCTGTTCTCCATAAGTATCAGCACCACTTACGGTATCAATCGCGAAATAGCTCTTGCTTGCAAAATGAACACCGGAAAGAGCGGTGGTGGATTTTACGATAAACCAATTACCGCACCAGCAAGGAGCAGTAATAGGGGATCTGCTGTAGCGAAACCAAGGTAAATCATTGTAGTTGTAGGCTTGAACCGCTGAACGTGGGGTATAGGTTCCGAGGTTCGCAATACCTCCACCGTAGTTGTAGATGCTGGTGAAGCCAAATGAAAAACCGCTCGATCCATATCCAACCACCTCGGGAGTCATGGATGAGGGTAAGGTCATTTGGTCTACCGGCTGGAGTGTGTCTGCTGATATTTTGGTGAGCTGATAGTAGACCGTAGTTGAATCGGCTCGGGGAGTAATGACTACTCCATCGGTTGCAGGAGCAACACGCGTAGCAAAAGCTTGTTTTGACGAATAAACGTGCTGTACTTCACTTGACCCAAAGGTAACTGCCCTTAATTCGGCCGGCTCGTTCGCTGCTTCGCCAGAGGTATTGGGGCTTACTTGCCAAAAAGCGGTATTTCCAATTGCGGCAAGGGAAGGCATTAACCAATTAGAATCTCCCTCATCTACCTGCTGGATATTGGAGGCACTTCCATTAGCGATGGAGGCAGTATATACGCGCCAACGTGATTGATAGGGGTTGGATTCAGTCCAGACCAATCCGTTTTCACTGCAGCGTGCGTCGAGTATTCCAAAACCTTCTTCGCTTCCTTGTGCTGCATCAAGAACGGTGGCGGTATTTCCGCTTGAAAGATACAACAAGCTGACGGTATTTAAGGGACTTGCTTGGTCGGTGGGATTAAGACAAGCCGCTACGGTGTCATTGTCTGCCCACACTAAAGTGCCATAGGGCAGTGAAAAGGATCCCGTTAGCTGAACGTAATCGGAATAATTCTCAATAAGGGTGTAGTCTGCTTGCTGCTCAACTGTGTTTTCAGGAACACTGATGTAAGAGATTTGTTCAGTAGAGTTTCCTTCAAGGGCGCTCGAAGCAAGTGAGACACCCCCACCAATGGCAGCAATGCCGCCTACCGCAGCAGCCCCTATAAGTAAGTTTCGGCGAGTAAGAAGAACTTCCGGAGTGAGCTTGGAAGGGGCAGGACCACCTACTTTTAAGGGATTTGGCTGATAGCCAGATGATGAAGCACTTCCCTTTCGTGCTTTAGGATCGGAGCCGAAAGAAGGCCTGGGACCAAAGGTGGGACCCGAAGTAGAAAAACTCGGTTTTACTACACTAGGCTTGCTGCCTGCTTTGACGCTGTGTTTTCCTGCGCGTTTTCCGGAACTCATAACCGTACGTCCACCTAATGAAGCACCAATTCGGGTGCTACCTGGGGTCTTGGCACTCTGCTTAAACACGCTTCCTTTGGATGACATATGCTGAGAAGAGCGTGTTCTGTGAGAATTTCGTGAGGGGCGAGGGGTTTTTCCTGGTATGTTTTGCCTGCGATTAGTTGGCACAATAACTCCTGGTCAAAGGTAAGAAATTGAATAGAATCTGGATTGTAACTTGATTTATCATTGTGACAGTTGGGTTTCGTTTCGGGTAGTCAAAAGTCCAATTGTTACAATAAAAACGAAAGCTTGCATAATGGGTATTCAAAGCGGCCGATTTGAATCTGGGGTTTTACGACCTTAGCTAAGCTGAGGTTTCGAGCTGAGGTTTCGCGGCTTTGTATACTTTTGAATTAATTATGCGTCAGATGCGCAATTTATGTTTAGTAACAAGACAAGAGCCAAAAAAATGCGTAGCATAGCAAGTGACTTTGGCGCCTAACGGACTTTGGCGCCTAACGGGAGGTACAGCATGACTTCTAACAGCAATGAAAATACTCGTCGAATTTTATTAGTAGAAGACGAAAAAGCTATTCGCGATGCGGTAGCAGCATATTTGGAGCGCGAAAATTATTGGGTCACTGCGGTTGGTGACGGACAGGACGCTCTCGAGGAGTTCTCAAAGCACCATTTTGATCTGGTTATTCTTGACCTGATGCTCCCTCGTGTTCCTGGCGAGCGAGTATGCAGGGTGATTCGCGATAACTCAAGCACGCCTATTATTATGCTTACGGCAAAAGGTGAAGTTGAAGATCGTATTATCGGCCTCGAGCTCGGTGCGGACGACTACCTTATCAAGCCCTTTAGCCCTCGCGAATTAGTTGCTCGCGTACGCGCCCTTCTTCGTCGTGTGCATTCTGACGTTGAGCCTCAGCGCGAGGTTATGGACTTCGGTGAACTCACGATCGACATTTCGGGTCATAAGGTCTTGGTAAATGGCGAGGAAGTTGATCTCACCGCGAGCGAGTTTAAGTTGCTTACCACCTTATGCCGCTATCCTGGACGAGTTTATTCTCGAATGGAGCTGGTGGAAAAGGTTTTGGGATACGACTTTGAAGGATATGAACGTACCATCGACTCGCACGTAAAGAACTTGCGTGCAAAGATTGGCGACAATCCACGTAATCCAAAGTGGCTTCATACGGTACATGGCGTAGGTTATCGTTTCGAAGATCCTACGAAAGTAAACCAGTAAGCGCACGAATCGCTAAATACGTTACGCTACATGATTAAAATACGGTACTCTACGACTAAGTAGTACACAGAAAGCGTCCTGCTTGCAGGGCGCTTTGTTGATAAGGAGCATATCAGTGTTTGCTCATAAAGATACTTCTCGCACTGCTTCAGCCCAAGAACTTTCTGAGTTTCCTGAAATGGAAGAGAAAAAAGGTTTCACAATCTCTTTTACCAAGCGCGTGATGCTAGTTTCGATTGCGGTTTCGCTCATTACGATCATTTCTTCAGTGGTGGTACTTTCAGCGGTGTGGAATCAGCATTTTCAGTCATATACCCGCGAAAACGTACAGCGCGTAGCTGATGGCACCGCGGCTGCCATAGCGGATGGATACGAACAATCAAATGGCGATTGGTATGGCGGCGCTTTGTCTGCTGCAACATCCGCATCGTCCCTGTACGATTCGGTCTACTTGCAGGTTCGTACAATCGATGGAACCATCGTCTACGACGATCGTGCTAATGATGTGCTTGGATCGGTTGATGTTAAAGAAGATGGATCCAATGTTGCTTCGGCACCCATTATAGTGGACGGAGAAAAGGTGGGCACGGTATTAGTGCGTGTTCCAGGATCGGAAACACTCCTAACTAAGTTCGACGAAGATTTTCGTGACAAGTCGTATAATGCCATGATTTTTGCGGCGGTTATCGCACTTATCATCGCCATGGTAATGGGGGCGATTTTTGCGCGTACGATCGCCGCTCCTGTCAAAAAGATTACCAATGCCGCGAAAGCGCTGAAAGAAGGCGACTATTCAGCGCGAACGGGAATGACTGGTTCTGACGAGATTGCCCGACTAGGAAATATGTTTGACCTTATGGCGGATTCTGTTGAATCCAACCGAAAGCTCGAGCGTCGCCTAGTGACAGATGTGGCTCATGAGCTCCGTACTCCGCTGATGGCGATACAGTCTACCGTTGAGGCAATGATCGATGGAGTATTTAAGCCTGATGCCGAACGGCTAGAAACACTGAATTCTGAGGTACAGCGTTTGTCGCGTTTGGTTGACGCCTTGCTCAAATTGTCGCGTTTAGAGAGTCGCACGAAACCGATTGAACAAAAAAAGGTTGATCTGACAGAAATGCTTTCATCGGTTGTACAAACTCATCAAGCTTATATTCACGATGCTGGCTTGAATCTTGAATTCGAGTATGATCCGCATGTTTACGTATTTGGCGATGCTGATTTGCTTCGCCAGGCAACTGCAAACTTAATTTCTAACGCGGTGCGTTATACCCCTGAAGGGGGAACGATTACCATCATGGCGCGCAAGGGTGACTTGATGGGACAAATCGTCGTTAAAGACACAGGCATTGGTCTTACCCCCGAAGAGGCAAAACTGGTATTTCAGCGTTTCTGGCGTGCTGATTCCGGAAGAGCTCGAGCAACGGGCGGTTTAGGAATCGGTTTGTCGGTAGTAAAAGAAATTGTAGAACAGCATAATGGTTGGGTTCGTGTTGAAGGCAGACCTAATGAAGGGGCATGTTTCACGATTTATATCCCTCTTTATTCCGAAAATTCTCGCAAACGCAACCCTAAGCGTAGTTCGAAATAAGAATGTTCATGCTTTTTCGTGCACCAGCTATGAATATGTTACATAATAGGAACTTGCGTATATTCACTTTAAGGAAGGACCATCATGGCTGGAATCGACATCAAGCCCGATGCACAGGGTAAGGTGCGCGATCTGTACGATCTGGGAGATAAGCTTCTCTTGGTAGCGTCCGATCGTATTTCTGCATTCGACTATATTTTGGAAGATGAAATTCCCTATAAAGGGCAGGTGCTCACGCAGCTTTCTTGCTTCTGGTTTGATTTGCTCTCCGATGTAGTAGATAACCATCTTATTTCTGCCGATGTGGCAGATCTGCCTGAGCAGTTCAAGCCTTATGCTGATTACTTAGCAGGCCGTTTCATGTTGGTAAAGAAAGCTGATATGTTCCCTGTGGAGTGCATTGTTCGTGGTTACCTGACTGGTTCTGGTTTGAAGGATTACCAGGCAACGGGATCGGTGTGCGGTATTAAGCTCCCTGAGGGCTTGGTGAATTCATCCAAGCTGCCCGAAGCTATCTTTACTCCTTCGACTAAAGCTGAAATTGGCGATCACGATGAAAATATCAGCTTCGCTCGTTGTGAGGAAATTATTGGTGCAGATAATGCAGCAGCAATTCGCGATTTGACGTTGGCAGTTTATAACCGCGCAGCGGATCACGCTCGCGAACGTGGCATTATCATTGCTGATACCAAGTTTGAGTTCGGTGTTGTTGATGGCAAGATTATCTTGGGTGATGAGGTGTTGACGCCTGACTCTTCTCGTTTCTGGTCTGCAGACACCTATAAGGTTGGCGAAGAGCAGCCAAGTTTCGACAAGCAATTTGTGCGCAACTGGCTCAACGCTAACTGGGATCGTACAGGTAATCCACCACGTCTTCCAGAAGATGTTATTAAGAAGACGACTGAGAAATATATTCAGGCATACGAAAAAATTACGGGTAAGGCATTCGTCGCTCAGTAGGACGATGTTTGCTGAATTCCAGCATTGTGAAAGGTGCTGGTTGTTTGGCGACGGTTCCTGCTTAGCGGCCTAGCAAGGAGATTAAGGGATGAGTCAACGAAACCCCATGAATGAGCGCTACACTGGCGATCATAAGGGAGGATCTACACGCAAAAGTGCTGCTTCGGCAAAGCCGGCTTCGAGAGCAGCGTCTTCTGTTCGCTTGGAGTCCGATAAGCCAAAGAAGAAAGGCTTCTTTGCCAAGCGCACCCCTGAAGAGAAGCAGGAACATAAGGCAGAACGCAAACAAGAAGCTCAGGTAAGCAAGGAAGAACGCAAGACGGGCCGTGCTCGTTTGCGCGCTATTCAGCGCTACGTGCCCGATACGCCTCAATTCAAAGCTTTGAACCGTAAGCGCATTATTTATTCCGCAATCGGTTTGGGCGGCATGGTTATTGCGATTATTTTGTCGTTGATTATGCCGACGGTGCAAATTGTTCCTATCGGAATCATGATCGTTTCGTGGGTGTTCTTCTTTATCAGTGTTCGTATCGACTCCAAGCAGTTACGTCCTTTGCGTCAGGAGGCGTACGAGCGTGCGGAGCGCAAGGCAGCTAAGCAGTCTAAGAAACACTAGGGCTTTGGCTTCGGTTTGATCGAGTTCGATGCTGTAGGCTGTCAAGTGCGTAAGGTTTTTGCAGGGTGTTAGGGTTGCCGCGTGCGCGAGGTTGTAGCGCGAAGGGTTGTCGCCTACGAAAGTCTGCAGCGTATAAGGTCGCCAAGCGTATAAGGCTGTCATGCTTGCCAAGCGCGTAGGGCAGCCGGTGTATTAGGCAGCCGCGTATAAGAAGCGTTAGGGTGTAGTTTGGGGTTAGCAACTAAGTTGCTAACCCCAATTCATATCACCAGATAAAGTACTATTTTGCAGCCTAGCGACTCAGCTTCGATGCAAGTTGGCGATATAGTTTCGTCGCAGATCGATAGCGTAATTTGGTAACGTGGTTTGATAGCCCAACAACTCGGTAGGCGCCGCAATTCGGTAGGCGCCACGGTTCGGTGGGTGCCGCAGTTCAGTGATGTAGCTTTTTTGTAGTTTGTCGATGCAGTATTGCGGGCGACGTAGTTCCTAAGCTGCAGCTAGTGATGCTTTAATCATTGCGTGTTTTGCTTCGATTGCTACGGACTTGCATGTTGTCCTTCCGACCATTGCTACTTGTGTGCTGCTCTTCCGACTATTACGCACTTGTGTGCTGCTCTTCCGACTATTGCCACTTGCATACCCCGTTTCGTTTATTGCGCACCTGTTGCTGCTGTTTCGACCGTTATTTACCACAGTCAGTAGCAATTCTTCAATCCATCTTCTCCTTACGATTTTTTAATTATGCTGTGATTTGACTTGGAGAAGAGGGTTTTTGTCTCATGTCCCGATTTTTATGCTTGATATCACCTCTGCAGTATGCATTGATCTGCGAGGTATCGAGAATCAAATCTTGCATTTTCGAGGGCGTTTTTGGCAATTTTTGCGCTTATCGGGTTTCGATTTCTGTCTAAGATATTCATTAAGAGAATATATAGTGCTTAGATATGTAGCAAACGAATGAAAGATGGCAAATTTACGTACTATCGGGTCTTCATTTTCGTTTGAACAGGGGATATTTCCGAAATTTTCTGCCCGATAAGCTAATAATTTGCCAATTCGGGCTTCAATTTGGACCAAAACCGCCAGCAATTAAGTAAAAGACATTAAAGTAACTTGTTGCCTGTTGCTTGGCGGCTTACTACCTCGCAGCCTTGTTACTTGGCAATTTGTTGCTTGGCGGCGTGTCGCTGGGCGATGCGGTACCTAGTGGTGTGTTACCAGGCGATGCGCTACCTAGTGATACGGCGTCTAGTGGTGTGTTACTTAGTAGCCTGTTGCTAGGTAATACGTTATCTAGCAATGTGTTGTCTAGTGGCCTGTTGCCTGGTATGTCACCTAGCGGTTTGTTGTTTGGCGATTTGTTACCTTGAGATGTTGGTTTTCTATACCGCTTCCTGAATTCGATACGGTAATATGAGCTACTACGGCGAGCTCTGTATAGAATGTCGAATTCCTGCACGATTTCGTATGTGATGTAGTGCACATTTTGCACGATTCTGCACAGAAGATTGTGCATACCTGCGCGATTTCATACAGAAGGTTGTGCGTGCCTATAAGGCTTCGTGCAGAACGTCGAGTACTTGCAGAGTTTTACATAGAGCATGTGTATTCCTGCAGAATTTTGCATAGAAGGTCGTGTATTTTTGCAAGACTATGAACGCCTACGAAGTTTTGTATGGAAAGACGCGGAAATCGTAAGGTTCTTTGCGCATCCACGCACTCATGTGCGTTTATGTGATTATGTACATCAATAAGAAAGAGACATCTTTATGAGGTTGGTATCTTGGAATGTAAACGGCTTGCGTGCCGTAATGAAAAAAGGCTTCATGGATGCCTTTAATGAGCTGAATGCCGATGTGTTTGCAGTTCAGGAAACAAAGCTGCAAGAAGGACAAATCGAAATGGATTTGCCAGGCTACCACGAATACTGGAGCTATGCGCAGCGAAAAGGTTATTCGGGCACTGCAGTATTTTGCAAAGAGGAGCCAGTGCGGGTCTTGCATGAGGTGGGTGTTCCTGAACTCGATACCGAAGGGCGCGTTGTTATCTGCGAATTCGAGAAGTACTGGTTTGTGAATGTGTATACTCCTAATGCGCAAGCGGAATTGGCTCGACTTGATCATCGCATGGATTGGGACGACACGTTTCGCGCTATGTGCAAAGGGCTGGAAGAGGGTGTTCTTCCCAATGGGGAGAAAGGTGCAGCTAAGCCGGTAGTAATGTGTGGCGACTTCAATGTAGCTCATCAGGAGATCGACTTGAAGAACCCCCGCACCAATCGCGGAAATCCGGGCTTTTCTGATGAAGAGCGCGAAAAGTTCACCAAGCTTCTCGATGCAGGATTCGTAGATACTTTTCGCAGCTTGCACCCTGAAACAACGGGCGCTTATTCCTGGTGGAGTTATCGCTTCAATGCGCGTGCCAATAACGCGGGATGGCGAATAGATTACTTTTTAGTTAGTGAGGTTTTGCGCGAACAGGTCCAAATGGCGAATATCTACTCGGAAATTTTCGGTTCGGATCATTGTCCGGTATCTCTCGAGCTCGATATATAAATCTTCCCTTAACGTTAGAAAAACGAAGATTTCCCGATAGTCTTCCCTAAATCTAAGAAATATGGGGACTCCCCGATGATCCTCACGGGACGCAAGATTCTGGGGTACGGCTAATAAACGACCTATTTCGAAGCGTGCAAGCAGTAGAGCTCTGTACTACAATACGGGGTTATAAAGAGTGTCCGCTGGGTGTCTATTAAGTGCCCGCCGGATGTAGAAAGGGTGTCCGCTGGATATCTATTAGGTGTCCGCTGGATGTAGAAAGGCTGCCTGCCGGCTGCCCACTAGACGTCCTTTGGCTGCCCGTCAGCTGCCCACTAGGTGTCCTTTGGCTGCCCGCTGGGTATCCGTTTGGTGCAGCCGTAAAATAGTAACGAAATTTAACTCACGTTTATACTCGCGTAGCGGGAAGGCAAGCGAGAAAGAAGCGGGAAGGTAATACATGTCAGAACAGCTTACCGAGCCCCTTAAAGGCTCAATGGACTTAGAAAAAATCGAAGCGGGTGTTCGCATGATTCTGGAGGGAATTGGCGAAGACCCCGACCGTGAGGGCTTGTTAAAAACTCCTTCGCGGGTCGCTCGTATGTACGAGGAAGTATTTGCGGGGCTTTACGAAGATCCAGCAGTACATTTCGAAACCACGTTTGATGAACACCATGAAGAATTGGTCATCGTTCACGATATCCCGTTCTATTCCATGTGCGAACATCACCTGGTGCCTTTTTTTGGCAAGGCCCATGTTGCCTATATTCCCGCAAAAAGCGGTCGCATTTGCGGCATTTCAAAGTTGGCGCGTTTGGTAGATGCCTTCGCGCGTCGTCCTCAGGTGCAGGAACGCCTCACCTCGCAGGTCGCTGACACCCTTATGGAGCAGCTTAACCCCCAGGGAGTTATTGTGATCATGGAGGCAGAACATCTCTGTATGAGTATGCGCGGCGTGAAAAAACCTGGTTCAAAAACAACTACCAGTGCAGTGCGTGGTATATTCAAAAGCAGTGCAAGTGCAGCAACGCGCGCCGAAGCGTTGTCGTTGTTAATGGGTCGTTAAGTTACCCAAAACCGAAAGGATATTTCAATGCGTTGTGTAATTTCAGTTCTGGGTAAAGACCGCAGTGGTATTGTTGCGGCAATTTCTGGCGTGCTTGCGGAAAAGGGCGCTAACATTGCTGATATCAGCCAAACTATCCTGGATGATATTTTTAGTATGACCATGTTGGTGAAATTGGACACTGCAATTGCCGATTTCAACGAAGTCCAAGAGGCGCTCACTAAAGCTGGTGAAGACTTGGGCGTTCAGGTTATTATTCAGCGCGAAGAAGTTTTCCAAGCAATGTATACCATTTAGCGTGATGTTTGTTGCTGTGAGTGATACTCGGCATTACGCGTGGTGCTTGTCATGGTGAGGCGCGCCCACTAATACGTACGTGCTCGTTATCGTGCGTGGTACTCACCATTATGTATGATGCTTACTATTACGTGTGATGATCGCCGATATGTAGCGCTTACCATTATGTATGATGCTCGCCGTCGAGAAACAAGGCCGCAAAACTAGATAATTTGAAAAACTAGATAATTCCGCAAAGCTCCAGCCTTTAGGTGCTGGAGCTTGCTTTATAAAGGACCGAATGGGATATTTGGCCTATTATGAAAATGTCTAACAGGAAATCTATGGAGTAAATGCAAGCAAGTAAATACGAGTAATTAAATGTAAGCAATTAAACGCAAGCTAATCGTACGCAATTGAACGCAAGCAGCAAGCAATTTCCTTTGGTAGCAGGGTGCTTTTAACAAAAACACACCCATGTATAGATGGTGTATTTGTTGCGTGCTATTTGCTACATACTATCTGTTGTATGCGAGGCAGCCTTTGCCTTATCTATCATTTCTAGGGGGCGCGATGAATTCTTCGGATTTGCGCGAAAGCGAGTTAAGCAGCGAAATCGACTCGAGTTTCGAAATTGGGTCGAACGACAAAAGCGACTCGAGCAGCGAACACGAACTGAACAATGAAAGCGGATCGAATAACGAAAGCGAGCCGAATCACGAAAGCGGATCGAACAACATTTCACAAGACCATCGTGAGCAGGGAAAACCTTGCCAAAAGACAGGAGAAGCATTTGCTGCTTTTGTAGATACGATAGCTGCCTTGCGAGCTCCTGACGGTTGCCCCTGGGATCGCGAACAAACCCACGATTCAATCGCTCACAATATGATCGAAGAAGCTTACGAAGCAGTAGATGCCATCGAAAAACGTGATCTGAAGCATCTGCGTGAAGAGCTGGGCGATGTATTGCTGCAAGTGGTGTTGCAAAGCCAAATCGCTGCGGATGCCGGTGAATTTGATGTGGCTGACGTTTGCCAAGACGTGAATGAAAAAATGATTCGCCGTCATCCTCATGTCTTCGGCTCGGTGCATGCTTCCTCGGCAAATGAAGTGCTGGATATTTGGGATAAAGTAAAAACAGGGGAACGCAACGCGGCTAACGAGAGCTTGCTTAACAACGCAACTAACGACGGCTCGCTTAACAACGCGGCTAACGAGAGCTTGCTCGATAAAGAAGCAAAACCTGAAGGGTTGCTTGATAGTGTTCCTGTTAGTTTCCCCGCACTCATGCAGGCGAGCAAAATATCGCGCAAGGCAGTGTCGGCGGGTTTTGAATGGGATACTGTTGATGATGTGTGGGCAAAAGTCGAGGAAGAGATTGCCGAATTCAAACAGGCTTGCGCCGAAGGAGATCCCACTTCAAAGGAACTTGAATTTGGGGATGTGCTCTTTACCTTGGTAAATGTTGCCCGAAAGGAAAAAATAGATCCCGAAACAGCCCTTCGTGCTACCTGCCGGAAGTTTCGTGATAGGTGGGCTTTCATGGAGGGGGCTGCGTGGGCTTTAGGCAAACATATCGAAGACTTATCTATGGATGAGTTGCAAGAATTGTGGGACCAGGCAAAACGAGGTTAGTGTGACTAAGATCTATTCTCATAGCGTGCGTCTTTCTGGACCGGATGCAGGAACAAGTATCAACTTAGAAAACGTTCAAAAAAGCACCTCGTCAGCAAGCTGTTCAAATAAAGAAAGCTATTCAGACAAGGCGCTATGCTCGGAAAAGGCACTTTGTTCAGACAAGGCGTTATATTCAGACAAAGCAATACTTTCAGATGAGGCGCTACGTTCAGATAAAGCAATAGACATAGTGGATGCTTTCTGTGTATTGCAAAAAGGTTTTACCGATCAGTTTGTGTATTACGACAAAGAACGTGTTAACCGATATATGGGACTTGGGCGTTGTATCGCTATTCCTTCTCTCGAAAGCGCCGATTTTATCTTGCAGGGTGATGAAACCTGCCATCCCATCATGTTTTCTTTCAATCGTTTCGATGCCTCGAATCCGAAACCAGCAGATGACATGATGGCATCTTTTCCAAAGGTGCGTCTTATGGTTCCAGAATTGGTGCTAATCGAAAATGAAAAAGGATCGTTTTTACAGGTCAATAGCTTAGGACCGGTGTATTCTGGTCGCGTCAATCGGTTTATTCGTCACATTCTTCAGGCAAAACCACGCACCCATCGAGACATGTCCTATACGCTTAGCCTTGATTCGTTTGAAGATTGGCAGCGTGTTATGGATTGTGGGTTGGAAAAAATTCGCACGCATCGCATAGAAAAATTTGTTCCGTCAAGACGAATTTATCTTGAAACTGATCAGCCTTTTTCGTCGAAGGATCTGTTAGTTAATCTCATCGATGGTGATGCGCGCGGGTGTGTTTTTATGTATCGCTATGGGGATGTGTTCTTTTGCGGTTGTACGCCTGAACTGCTGGTACGCAAGGAAGGCACCACAGTGGAGAGCATGTGTTTAGCGGGCACTACATCATGTGGCGAAACCGAAGTTGAAAGAGAAGAGCGCGCTCAAGCCTTGATGGCGGACGATAAAAACAGACGCGAACATGAATTCGTAGTGAGCTTTATGCGCGATGTATTTGGGCGTAATTGCTATAACGTTTCAATCCCTCGAAATCCTTCAATTAAAGCGCTTCGACACGTGCAGCATTTATGCACGTCCGTTTCTGCGCAGGTAATGGAAGGACGTTCGCTGTTGTCACTCGCTAGTCAACTGCATCCTACGCCTGCGCTTTCGGGAACACCTGTTGGCGAAGCTATGATGACCTTACGTGAAGCAGAATCGTACAACCGCGGATTTTTTGGCGGTGCCATTGGGTATGTTGATGGCGCGGGTGACGGAGAATTTTCCGTGGCGATTCGCTCTGGAGTGTTTGATGGTGAAGCTGGTTGGCTTTATGCAGGATGTGGGGTTGTGGAAGGAAGTAATGCTCGCGATGAGTTTGACGAGATCGACCTTAAATTAAAAACGATTTTAAGTGCGTTTAGTGCGCCTCAATAACGCTTCAAGAGACTTGAACAATAAAGGTGGTAGAGGAATATGGACAAAGCAGAACAACTAGGACTCTATATCGGATCGTTTTTCGATGAACTGATTCGTTTGGGAGTTCGCGATGTGGTGGTAAGCCCAGGATCACGTTCGACTCCTCTCGCTATGGTTGCCCATGAAGCTCATAAACGTTTCGGAGCAACTTTTCGGCTTTATGTTGATGTCGATGAGCGTGGTGCGGGTTTTTTTGCGTTGGGACTTGCAAAGGCAAGCGGCCGTGCGGTAGCGCTTATTTGTACATCGGGAACTGCGGTGGCAAATTACTATCCTGCAGTTCTTGAAGCAGAAACTTCTCGCGTGCCTCTTATTGTTCTGACGGGAGATCGTCCAGCGCGTCTACAAAAACTGGGAGCCCCTCAAACCTGCGATCAGAATAAGGTGTATTCCGATCATGTGAGACGGTTCTTCAGCATGGCTGCGCCGAGTGCTGAAGAAAAAGACTTGGCCTATATTCGTCAAGTTGCACGAGAATTGGTAGCTTGCGCCGCACCTGGGACAGCGGCTGCATCAGTGGTGCATGCAAATTTCCCCTTTGATGAGCCACTGGTGCCTACTATTGATCGAGATGACCTATTCTCCTTTGGACGTATCGAAGGTGGCGATGTGCTTCCCGGTATTATTCGTTCTGATCGGTCTCTTTCGGTGCAGGATGCCGATGTGTTAGCGCAATACTTGGAGAATCATAAAGTTATTGTTCTTGCGGGCGAGGGAACTTTCTCGATTGCAGCTCTGCAGGATCAGGCGCGACGTGATCGAGAGGCGCAAGCACTTCTTGCGTTCAGCGAGCGCTTCGATGCACCGCTTTTAGCCGACCCGCTCTCACAACTTCGTTCCTATGGTCATCCTGCGGTGATATGTGGGTATGACCAAATTATGAATTCGCCTGATATGCCCGAATTTGAGGTGGTTATTCGTTTCGGGCGCTATCCAGTTTTCAAGCGCGCCGCTCAGGCAATAGAATCACTGCGTCCTGCTCAAATTGTGGTTGACGTGCAAGAATCGCGTGATTTCAATGCTCAAACAACTACCTTTGTGGCAGCCAATCCTCTCGATTTCGTGGTGGCTCTTTTGGAAGCAGTGTCATACAGCTTAGACGAAATACCTGATGAACAGTCGCATCTTCCTCTCAATATTCAGGAATGGGGAATGCTGGATCGCGATCGTTCGGAACGTATTTTGGCATCCAACTTGGCAGAGGATGACTCTTTCGAAGGCGCGTATGTGCAGGCGCTTTTACGGGAGATTCCAGCAGAGTCGCTTCTTTTTAGCGCCAACAGTATGGCGATTCGAACAGTGGATGAGTTTTACTTCACGCGCGGAAAACGGCTTACCGTATTGGCGAATCGCGGTCTTAACGGCATTGATGGTACGGTATCAAGTGCGTTTGGCGCAGCGCAAGAATTTAAGCAGACGGTATTTTTAACGGGAGATTTGACGTTCCTACATGATATGAATGCCTTAGCGCTTCAGGAAGAGATGCTCTTGCAAGAAAAGGAAGGGATGCATCGACCAAGTATTGTCATCGTGTTGCTGAACAATCAAGGGGGCGCAATTTTTGATATGCTGCCCCAACAATCAAAGGAGGCATATTTCGAGCGACTCTTCCTTACGCCGCAGCATGTTGATTTTTGTGCAGTAGCTCAGGCGTTTGGCGTTCCGGCAACAAAGGTAGCTACGGTAGAGGATTTCCGTAGAGCGCTGACAAAGAATTTCGAAGTGCCTGGCATTTCGCTTGTTGAAGTTACGGTGCCTTTGCAAGGGGTGAAAGAGCGCTATGGACGCTACCGATAATTGGGTGGAGATGCCTCAGGTAGGCTCGTTTACCTATAAGAAGTGTTCCTACTTTTATCAACGCTGGGGCGATCCCGAGCGACCGCCTTTGGTTTTGCTTCATGGGTTTATGCAGTCTTCGACAAGTTGGGAGCCAATTGCCGCTTCGCTCAAGCTCCATTTTTGCGTATATGCAGTTGACTTTATAGGGCATGGACTGAGCGACAAGTCAAAAAACCCAGCACGTTATACCTATGAAGACATGGCAGCTTCGATAGATTACTTCTTACGTAAGGTGGTTTGTCGCCCTTCCGATTCGGCGAACAAACCCTCCAAAAGGATGTTTCCGTTATTAAAATCGCTGAGAAAATCTTCTGGCGATTGCGCTGGCGAACAGAGCGTTCGTGCGCATGTGGTGGGGTATTCCATGGGTGGACGCATTGCGCTTGCACTCATGAAAACAAGCTGTGATGTTTTGGCGTCCGTCATCTTGGAAAGCTGTAATCTTGGATGTGCGACTGATGAGGAACAGCAGGAAGCAGCAAAAAGAAACAGCGCTTGGGTAAATCGAATTCGCGAAGAAGGTATGGAAGAATTCGTGAACTATTGGGAAACTCTTCCTCTTTTCGAAACGCAAAAAGAACTGGGATTCGACAAGATACTTCATTTCTCGCGTGCAGCAAACGACCCTGAATGCATGGCACTTTGCTTGGAAGGTGCAGGTAAGCAGGCGATGCCCCTAAGTGGTGAAACTCTAACAAACATAGAAAAAGCTATTGCATCTCAACGAGACGAAACGCGCTCCCAGACCGCTACGACCAAGCAGGATGAAACACGCTCTCGGGAGATTGCGCCCCAGCAGGACGTGCGCTTCCAGACCGCTACGCCCAAGCAGGATGAAACACGCTCTCAGGCGAATGATTCTGAAGCAGATTCAAGAAAAGGCATTCCTGTTTTATATATCTACGGGGACAAAGATGAAAAAAGCGCCTTGGTTGCTCAGAAGCTCTCTGCGGTTGGAGCTTCTGTTTCTGCAATTAACGTAGGGCATAACGTACATTTAGAGGCCCCAATGCTTTATCTTAGAGAGATACAAAACTTTTTGGTGGGGATAGATCAGACCCTTTGGGACTAGCTAGTTTCTCTGTGCGTCAGCAAAGGGGGCACATTTGGAGCTAGTTGCTATAGAAAGGAATAGGTATGAGCAACTTTCCCTGGGTAAAGGGTAAGGAATACGATGAAATCATTTATGAGACTTATGATGGCATCGCAAAGATTACGATCAACAGACCTGAATGTCGTAATGCTTTCACTCCGAAAACCAACATAGAGATGTACGATGCGTTTTCTATCGCACGCGATGATGCTTCTATTGGTGTAATTATTCTTACAGGAGCAAATCACGATGGCCGTCCTGAAGATCAAGCCTTCTGCTCAGGAGGAGATCAAAAGAAGCGCGGTAACGGTGGTTATGTGGGCGAGGATAACATTCCTCGTTTGAACGTACTCGATCTGCAGCGCTTGATTCGCGTGGTGCCTAAGCCTGTTATTGCTATGGTGAATGGATACGCCATTGGTGGCGGCAATGTTTTGAACTACCTTTGCGATCTTTCCATTGCGGCAGAAACTGCAAAATTCGGTCAGACGGGACCTCGCGTGGGTAGTTTTGATGGTGGTTACGGAGCTTCGTATCTTGCGGCCATGGTTGGTCAGAAGAAAGCGCGAGAAATATGGTATTTATGCCGTCAGTACACGGCACAAGAAGCCTTGGATATGGGTATGATCAACAAGGTGGTTCCTTTTGATCAGCTCGAAGAAGAATGCGTTTCTTGGGCTCGTGAAATGTTGGCGTTGTCGCCTACCGCTTTGCGCTTCCTTAAGGCATCTTTCAATGCGGCAACTGATGGTTATGCGGGTATTCAACAGCTTGCAGGTGATGCTACTTTGTTGTATTACACCACCGATGAAGCAAAAGAAGGACGCGATGCGTTTAAGGAAAAGCGCAAACCAGACTTCCAGCAATTCCCTAAGTTTCCGTAGGATTGTGCGCGGAGTATTGCGCAACTAAAGCACACAGAAGGTCAGCAAAGGCTGGCTAATCAGAAAGCCGGTTGAAGCCCGTAAAAAATCGAGAGTCGACCGGCGAAAGTTGAAGAAAGCTGACGTGCCGGCCAGCAAAGGCTGGCAAGCTTTTTTGAGGAAGTGAACTCACCATGATTACGCACCTGTCCGAATGGGCAAAACGCAAACCTCAGGCGCCGTTTTTTTGCGTTCAGGGCGACAAGCAATCTATTGAATATTCGTACCGTCGGGCGCATATAGCAGCCGCTGCTCTTGCACGCGAGCTGGAATGCTACGGTATGACCGCCAATGGAACCCTTGCGTGCACTATGTATAACGGCACCGAGCTCGTTTTGCTTTCTTTGGCAGCAGCGTATGGTGGGTATACGCTTGCTCTTTTGAACCCCCGTCTTTCAGCAGACGAACGTCAGCTTCGTTTGGTAGAGCTGGAAAATGCAACGGGCGAACATGGTATGGATGTATTAACTAATCAGATGGTTAATCGCCTGCTCATTGATGCTACGGGGTTCGATGCAACAGGTTTCGGCTTGCTGCCCGATGATGCCGCTGTTTTAACCAGACTTCAAGTTGAATTGGAGCAGACCGTACAGCGCTATCAAGAGCGCTTCGATGGCAACAATGCAGGGCTTGTTATGTTTACTTCAGGTTCTTCGGGTACGCCCAAAGCTGCCTTTTTGACCTGGAATTCTTTGATGGGCTCTGCTGCTGGTGCTAATGAAGTTTTGAGATATGAGGAACATGGGGTATGGCAAATGGTTCTGCCCCTGTGTCATGTGGGCGGTTTTCAGATATTGGTTCGCACCCTTTTAAGTGGCAACACCTTTATCGTATATGAGCGCTATCAGCCTCAACGCATTTTGAATGATGTGCTCAGTTTTCGTGTTACCCATATTTCGGTCGTGGATAAGATCTTGGCCGATTTGCTCGAACATGATCGAGATCGTGTCATAACTAAATATGACTGTATTCTTTTGGGCGGTGCCGAACTTAACGACAAAACCATTCGCAAAGCGCTGAAGGCAAAGGCGAAAGTGTTTGCCAGCTACGGCATGACCGAAACCTCAAGCCTTATTGCTGCAGCGCCAGTGACGCGTAATTTTGATGGGGCATTGCAAGTGCTTCCTGGCTATGACGTGCGTATCATGCGTCCCGATGAAGAGGGCATTGGGCAGCTGCATATTGCCGGTCCTGGTGTTTTCGAAGGGTACCTCAATGCTCGCAAGGCATCGAGTGTGGATGGCTATTTCGTCACGGGCGATCGCGCTTCGCTCGATCGTAATGGGCATCTTCTAGTTTATGCGCGCACTGAAGATTTGATTATTTCAGGCGGCGAAAATATCTATCCCGCAGAAATTCGTGAGGTACTGTTAGGTATTCCTGGCGTAAAAGACGCCTATGTGTTTGGTACCGCTGACGAGACGTGGGGTTATAGACCCGTTGCGTTTGTTGAAGCGGATTATTCGGCTGCTACTATTGCTCATGACCATGAGGCAATGGGGCTTACTCAAGACGAGACGGGAATCGAAGCAGCAAGCTGCCCGCAAGAATTTGCTCATATGATTCATCGTTATTTAGATGATCATATGTCCAAACTCCATCATCCCAAACATATTTTGGTTTTGGACGCATTCCCGCTTACCGTGGCGAGTAAGGTCGATCGTATTGCGCTCAAACAGCTCTACGACAAGCGAATCGATATTAAGCGTTTGAGCCTCTATCGCATCAAGCAGCCCTTTACGGTACCAGTCAAAACCCCCAAGGCAACCATCACTGAACGTGAATCGTTTTTCGTGGAAGTTGAAGATTGGGCGGGACGCATTGGTATTAGCGAATGCGTTTCGTTTAAGACAAACTGGTACTTGCCCGAGACTATTGAAGAGGATTTCCGGGTGGTAAGGGATGTCATTGCGCCTATCGTGTTAGGGGAGCGCTACATTCATCCTTCCCAGGTGTCCCGTTCGCTTGCGACGTTTGCGGACTTGGCTCGCTATCCCATGGCTAAGGCAGCCGTGGAGCCTGCTTTATGGGATCTGTACGGCAAAATTGTTGGCAAGCCCCTTTCAAAGTTAATCGGCGGTTCCAATCAAGAAAAGATTCTAGGCGGTGCCGTGATTGGGCTGGGCACTGCCGATGAGGTATGCGCTCAGGTAGATGTCGCTGTTCAAGCAGGCTATACGCGCGTAAAGCTTAAAGTAAAACCCGATACCGTATTGGCTTGCGTGGAGGCTGTTCGAGAGGCGCATCCTGACCTGATTATCATGCTGGACGCTAACCAGTCTTTTGATGAATCGAATCTGGATATCCTGCGCAAGCTTGATGAGTTTGATATTGCCTGTATTGAAGAGCCTTATAATCCCGCATTCGTTCCTCGTAATGGGGACACGAACCTGTTTGCGCGCTTGTCCGACTTGCAGGAGCACATTAAAACACCGGTGTGCTTAGACGAATCGGTTGTGACAGCCCAGGATATGGAAGAGGCGATGGATTTTGACAACTTGAAGTGCTATGCGCTTAAGGTGGCGAAATTTGGTGGCATTCAACCTACGCTTGACTTCTATAAATGGGCAAGAGAACAAGGCAAAGTAACTTGGATGGGCGGCATGTTCGATACGGGTGTTTCCAAGCGTATGCATGCGGCATTTGCTACCTTACCAGGAATGGATTTGCCAGCCGATGTTTCGGATTTCACTGAATATTTTGAGCACGACACCGCTTTGCCTCCTTTGCAGTTACATGAGGGAGAATTGGTTTTGAATACGGTCGATCATCCTGCAGGTTTGGGTTGCGTGCTTGATAAAGATTACTTGCGTTCAGTATTGGTGGATGAAGTGACTATCACCAAGGACTAACTGTTTTGAGCCTATAACCCAAATATTTTTGATCTTATGTTTTGTCGAAGAGGTGCGGATATAATCACACCTCTTTTTCTTTGCAATTAGTTGTAAGGACTAAGCTTGCGATTCGTACGGCGAAATCTCGCACAAATTCCGAAATAAATTACAAAAACGTTAAACAATGTTTCAAGTTTGCTAAATAAATCACGTTTGTTCTCGTATCATTACGTATTACAGATATTTACAAAGGTTTTCCTTTTGTCATACGTAAAACAACAGCGTCGCCATTTCCCCCGAGCGCTCATGTTTTGTGAATATCTGCCACACAAGAAGTAAACCATGCGTGAAGGACACAAACAGTGATTGAGTTCGGTGCTTTTCTGACGGCGTTAACGGGCAGTCCAGTATTGGTGATTGTGTTATTGCTTACGTTGGGGGCGACGGTAGTAAATGGTGCAACTGATGCACCTAATGCTATTGCTACCGTGGTGGGAACACGCAGTATGTCACCTGGTGCTGCAATCATCATGGCGGCGATCTGTAACTTTATTGGTTTGCTTGCGGTTACCACCATTGGTGCTGCGGTTGCAAAAACCATCTTTACTATGGCAAATTTCGGGGGAGATAACGAAGCGGCTTTGCTTGCGCTGGCGGCGGCTATGGTTGCCGTTATTGCCTGGGGTGTTATCACGTGGATTTTTGGTATTCCCACTTCGCAGAGCCATTCCTTAATTGCCGGCATCACCGGTGCTGCCATTGCTCTTCAAAATGGCATTGGCGGCGTTAACCCAGACGAATGGGTTAAGGTTTTGTATGGTTTAGTAATTTCAACAGGCTTGGGCTTTTTCTGTGGCTGGCTTTTCACTAAGATGATCGAATTTTTTGCGAAGGGAATCAATCGAAGAAAGTCGGCAAACTTTTGGCATTGGGCACAAATTCTTGCGGGTGCTGGCGTGGCGGTAATGCACGGTGCTCAAGACGGTCAGAAATTCTTATCAGTAAGTATGATGGGCATCATGCTGTGCATGGGAATGGGCACCGAAACGGGTGACGTGGCATTTCCTATGTGGTTGGTAATTCTCTGCGCTGCCACCATGGGCTTAGGTACTGCTATTGGTGGCAAGAAGATTATCAAGAGTGTTGGTATGGATATGGTAAAGATGGAGCCCTATCAAGGATTCGCTGCTTGTTTGTCCGCCATATTCTGTATCGGTTTAGCTAATGGCACTGGTATGCCCGTGTCTACTACCCACACCAAAACAACTGCCATCATGGGCGTGGGCGCTTCGAAGCGCTTGAGTAATGTGAAGTGGGGTAAGGCGGGTAATATGGTGCTCGCGTGGGTTCTTACGTTCCCAGGTTGCGGCATCATAGGATACGTGTTGGCGAAAGTATTCCTGTTGTTCTAGGTCCTTGGGTCCCTGTGGTATTTCCGAAAAAAGCACCGTGGGTGGGTACGAAAATACAAAACATACCCCCCTGGGTGGGTATGTTTTTGCAAGGTAAAATTATCGAATAAATCCAGGTAAACAGGCCATTTATCCAAAAAAATGTAGCTATTTTGATGATTTCGTGATGCAAAGTTGTTAAGATTGCATCTGTATTCTGTTTTGGACAACTGCGCCAAAAATGCGTAGTTGCTTTCATTAGCTGAAATCAGAGGGTTACTTACAGCTAATGAAATAAACCATTTTAGGTTTTTGTCGGAAAGGTAGATGGTATGTCGTTTTTGGGTCGTCACTCATCGGGTATGAGTACCTCCCGCAAACCCTGGGGTGGGCACAACAAATCAAAGCAGGGGAAGCACAATGCTGCTTTGATTAACGCCCAAAATAACCTCACGGGGGGGCACTTCTAAGCAAGTAAGCGCCGCGGTAAGAACTTTTACACGCAACAATGCAGGTAAAGTTGGAGCGGTACTGACTGCACTCCTCGCAGTAATTTTGGCTGTTTCATTGGCAATGCCAGCAAATGCAGCAGATCTTAAGGGAAATACGGTTGTTGACCCGGATACGACCAATGTTTGGACGGATTACACGCGACCGGGTGGCCAGCCGTCTACGCAGAACGTGGGCCGCATCTGGACCGACAAGAGCGTATTCGATAATACGTACGTATTCAAAAACGAAGACAATGCCGGCTTGAGTGGGCAGACGATTGGAAAGGGCGACTCCGACTTCCTCGTGAGCCTGTCTGCACTTTCGTCTACTTCGAACCTCAAAGAGATGGTTCAGACGGGCAAGCCGCTCGACATCGTATTGGTTTTTGACATGTCCGGCTCCATGGATGATAGCTTTGGACAGGGACCCAACCAGCAGTCCCGTATCAGCGCTCTTAAGACTGCGGCGAACTCGTTCATCAATGCAACCGCTGAGGCAAACGACGACATCTCCGATCCAAATCTCAAGCATCAGATCTCCCTGGTGAAGTTTGCTGGAGATAAGAGTGACGAGGTTGGAAACGATAAATACTGGGATGGTATTCTCATTTTTGGACAGTGGTACAACTACAGTCAGGTTGTATCCGAGTTGGGTGTATACGATACCAGCAACGCAAGCCAGCTGACGGGATTCGTTAACCAGCTTGATCCGGATGGCGGCACGCAGACCGACTATGGCATGGAGGTTGCGCAGGAAGAGCTTGCCAACCATGGTCGTGAAGACGCACAGCAGGTTGTGATCTTCTTCACCGACGGTGAGCCGGGAGACGGAAATTCTTTCAACACAACTATCGCCAACAGTACCGTTAGCACTTCCCACGAACTGAAGCAGTCGGGCGCTTTGGTGTATAGCGTCGGCATCTTTAACGGTGCTTCTTCCACGAATATGAACAGCCAAGCCAATCAGTTCATGCAGGCTGTCTCGAGCAACTACCCGAACGCTACGGCTTACAACAACCGCGGCGAGCGTGGGGAAGGCGACTACTACAAGACCGCCGCAGATGCCGATGAGCTGAACACTATATTCGAGGACATCTTCGACGAGACCCAGGAGGGTGCTTCGTCTGGTTCTCCCATCGAGGAGAATACCCAGCAGGGCAACACCGAGCCCGGTATCCTCACCTTTGAGGATCAGCTCGGCAACTACATGCAGGTGACGGGTACGGGCGCCGGCGAGGACAAGATTCAGCTCGCCTACGGCGACCAGATTTATACGAGTGTCAGCAAGAATACGAGCGGAAACACCGACACCTATAAGTTCGCCGACCAAACGGTGGGTGGAAACGAGATATACAAGGAAGCCAACCTTTCTGACCTGGTTGTGACCGTCGAGCACAGCACTGACCTTGCTATGGGCGATAAGGTGACCGTGACACTCCCGGCATCGCTTCTGCCCATGCGCAACTATGACGTGGATACCGATACTAATGCCATGACCGTGTCTCAGGCGTATCCTGTCCGCCTGTTCTACGGTGTGAGCCTCAAGGCAGAGGCGAAGACCGCGCTCAGCGATCCGACGAACGAGGCATACGCCGACATCGTTGCGTCCCAGAAGTCTGCCGACGGCACTTCCATCGACTTCTACTCCAATAACTTTACGAAGGGTGCGACCGACGGTTCAACTACGGCGACTTTCCAGCCTAACGCAGGCAACAAGTTCTACTACTACACGCAGGACACCACGCTTTATACCGATCAGGGTTGCAACAATGAAGCTCGTGGAAATATCAGTCGTTACGACACGCTCTACTGGAAAGACACCTACTGGGTGCAGACCAGTGACGGCGTAGGTGAAGAGCGCTCCATAGGCGTTGCGATTCAGCGCGGTACTGCCGAATGGAACGCGATGGAAAGTACGGGCGGCTATAACGGAACGTACTACATTCCTGCTGGCACTCCGCGCTCTGATCGTCCTGCAACGATGACTGACGGCAAAGATCAAAACACCACCGGCACGGCTGCTAATGTTCTGAATCCGTCGTGGACCGAGGGTGGCGATGTGACTCAGGCGCTCGGCAACAACGGCAAGCTTTCCTTCGGCATGCCCGGATCGCTTGAGATCAAGAAGGATGTAGATTGGGGCAACGCTTCCGATCAGACCAAGCAGGACAAGAACACTTTCACTTTCAATATCACGGCCAACGTCCCAACAGGTGAGGGCGAGGCAACCGAGCCTCTTACCGGTACGTACAACTACTACGTAGGCGATTCTGAAACCGCTTCCGGTCAAGTGACATTCAATAGCGGTTCAGCAACGCTGACAGTTAAAGGTGACACGACGGTCCGTGTCGACGGACTCCCCGCTGGCACGACGTTTACCGTGACCGAGCAGGGCGTTGGCCAGAACGGCTGGACGGTGACGGACGCCACAAGCCAGGAGGGTGTCGAGAACAGCGACACGGCGGATGGTGTTGTGACCGGCACGATTCCTGCCGGCTCGCAGGCATCGCTCACGTTCAGTAACACATATCATGCGAATGAGGTTGGCCTCAACACCAACACCACGCTCAAGGTTCAGAAGAACCTCGAGGGCCGCGATTGGCGCGACACCGACTCCTTCGACTTCACGATTACCGGATTCCGTGCGCCTTCCGGCGCTAATCCGGTGCCCGTACCCGAGGACACCGTCGTAACCGTTGACGCCAACACGGATGCGTATACGGCATCCTTCGGGGACATTACTTTCGATACACCTGGTGAGTATCGTTACGCCATCCAGGAAAATGGTGATCCCGAGCAGCCCATCGCCGGTATTGATTACTCCGACGCCATCTATCGTGTAACTGTGATGGTTGGCGACAACGGAACCGGATCGCTCGTCATTGACTCGGTGAAGATCGAACTCATGTATGACGACGGCGGTAATCTGGCGAATACGGAGAACGAGGGCACGCTTATTGAGGGCGATACGATGGCCTTCAAGAACACCTACAACGCCAGCACCGATACCGAGGGCATTCAGGGCAAGAAGGTTTACAACGACACCACGGGAGACAATCCCTATGAGGGCGGTAAGTTCAGCTTCAAGCTTGAGGCTCAGGGCGGCTTTGTAACCGATAGCGGCAACGCCGATGACCTGACGATCGCTGCCGCAGACACCCCGATGCCGGATAACGCACAGGACAATGCGGTCACTACGTCCAACGTGGGCGAGAACTTCACCTTCCCGACGATCACCTTCGACGGTAACGACGCGGGTAACACGTATGTCTACAAGGTGACCGAGGTTAATACCGGCGAGCCTGGTATGACCTATAGCAATGCCGAGCATACGGTTCAGATCAGCGTCGAGGAGGTGACCGACGGTGACGGCACCCACATCGTAGCGACGGTGCAGGCTCCGTATAACAGCCCGCAGAACCTCGTGTTCGAGAACACCTACGATCCGGCCGATGCTACCTTGACGGGCGACGACGCCATCCACGGCACGAAGACGCTCACCGGCCGCGACATGAAGGACGGCGAGACCTTCTACTTCCAGCTGACAGCAACGAATGACAACGCTAAGAGCGTGCTGCCCAATGCCAAGACGGTTGAGGTGACGAGCCTTACCGATGGTTCTGCTGACTTCGACTTCGGTGAGATGTCCTTCTCCAAGGTGGGCAAGTATACGTTCACGGTGAACGAGGTTGCCGATGAGAACGGCACCGAGACCACCAGCGGCTCTGGCATGACCTACGACAGCAATATTTGCACTGTGACGGTCGACGTGTCGGATAACCATGACGGCACGCTCAAGGCCGATGTGACCTACAGCAACGACGTGAACAGCTCGGTGACCGACAAGGCTCAGTTCAACAACACCTATGAGGCGTCCATGAACTACGGCGCCGAGGGTGCTGGCGGCATCGTGGTGACCAAGACACTCAACGACCGCTCCGAGGCTAATAACACCTTCCTCTTCACTATCAAGGGAGAGACCGAGGAAGATACCGCCAAGCTTCATAGTCGGGACCTCGAGTTCACCCATGGGATCCTGACGCCTGGTGTTCCTAAAGAGATGGAGAAGCTGCAGCAGCTGACCTTCGATGAGACGGACGCTGGCAAGACCTACACGTTCTTCGTCGACGAACTTGAGGACAGGCTTGCAGGTAACAAGCCCCTCACGGATCTCGAGGGCGTTGACTTCGACCAGTCCCAGTACCGCGTTGACATTCAGGTGCTGGACAACGGCGACGGCACCATGCATACCGTGACCACGGTGACGAAGACCATGGACAGGGACGGCTCGGCTGTGAGCGAGGTCGTGTACGGCCCCTCGGATTCCGCAACTGACGGCTATGAGGCACCGAAGTTTGGCTTCGTGAACGATTACAACCCCGATCCAGCCGTGGTTGGCGGCAACGCTGACGCGAAGATTCAGGTGACCAAGACCGTTGAGGGTGCGGATTCCGCGACGGACTATACCTTCACGCTTACGCTCGTGGAGCAAGACCAGGCTCAGTACATCGAGGGTCTGAGCGACGGCAAGCTTGAGGTTTCCACCAACGGAACCATTACCGAGGGCGATTCCCAGACGGTCGAGTTCGGTGAGCTCAAGTTCACCAAGGCTGGCTCTTACGGCTTTACGGTGACCGAGAATCAGCCCGACGAGGATGTCGGTTGGACGTTTGACGACGCGGACGGCGACGGCGCTACCGACACGCACCACGTTGAGATTGTCATCACCGATAAGAACGCTGAGGGCAAGTACGACGGCAAGCTCTACGTTGAGAGCGTGACGAGCGATGTCGGTTTGGACCAGCCCGTTCAGATCACCAACAGCTACAAGACTGACCCGGTCGTCGTGGGCGGCGAAGATGCCGAACAGCAGATCGCCGTTCAGAAGAGCGTAACGGGTGATAACACTGCCGCGGACGCTGAGTTCAACTTCCAGCTTGAGCCGGTGGTGGACGACACCAACACCGAGGATGTGTGGCGGGCCAATGTTGAGGCTGCGGAGGACGGCTTCGAGCCGAAGACCACCATTTCCGGTGGCGTGACCACTGACGCTTCCAAGACCGCTACGTTCGGCGGTATCAGGTTCAAGGCTGCGGGCGACTATACCTTCAAGGTGACCGAGGTTGAGGGCGCCGACGACCAGGCCGATCCGAGTGGCTGGACCTACGACGGTCACGAGGCTTTCGTGACGGTCCATGTTACCGACGACGGCGAGGGCAAGCTCAAGGCAACGGTGAGCTATAACAACGACGGCGCCACCACGAATGCAGACAAGAGTGTTACCAACGCCGCTGCGTTTACTAACGCCTACAGCGCGAGCAGCACGGATGCGGATACCGGCTCTGCCGAGGCGAAGCTGACCAAGGTGCTCGAAGGCAAGGCGTGGGACGGCGACAGTTTCACGTTCCAGATCGCAGCAGACGAGAGCAATCCTGACGCCCCGATGCCCGAGGAAACTGAGGTAACGGTTTCTGCGCCTACGGGCAAGGACGATAACAACAACGACCAGGCGATATTTGACTTCGGCAAAATCACCTTCGACACTCCGGACACCTATGTCTACAAGGTGACCGAGGTCGAGGGCGATAATGCCGGCATAAAATACTCCAACAACGAGGCGACTATCACCATTGAGGTGACGGACAACCACCAGGGCGCTCTCGTTGCCACCGTGGGTATTGAAAACAACGTGTTCACCAACACCTACGCCAGCGAGCTTGACTACGCGGCGGGCGGCGGCCTCGAGATCGTTAAGACGTTCGAGAATGCCAACATGCGCGAGTTCGGCTTCACGGTGACGCCGAAGGATCAGCCGTCTGTCGAGAAGCTCGGCATCGACATGGCAGGTGAGACCTTCACCACTAAGCCGGGCGCAACTATCGGAGATGACAATGCGTCCCATGCGGAGATCATGGTGATCGACGCCGGCACAGAAGCGAAGTTCACGCAGGATGACGCTGACGACACCTATACCTACACGGTGCAGGAGACCGCAGGCTCGGAGACAGGCGTTACCTACGACGACACCAAGTACACGGTGACTATCACCACTGCGGACGACGGCCAGGGCGGCATCAAGGTGACCACCACGGTGACCGACGGTGCGAACTACAACGAGTCCTACGTCTACGACAACAACGATGCCACCGAGAACCAGCCGGCAGTGGTCCCGTTCACCAACACCTACAAGGCAACGGGCGAGCTGGGCGGCAATGGTGCTGTGAGCATCAACGCTACCAAGACGCTTACTAACCGCCCGATGGTCGACGGTGAGTTCAAGTTCAACGTGATCAACGCTAACGATCCGAACGACGCAGTGGTTGCTTCTGGCACCAACGATGCCGATGGCACCATCACCTTCGATGCCATCGACTACAGCATCGACCAGATGCTCGAAGACGTGGACAACGGTCTGGCAACGTCGGACGTTGTGAACGGCAAGAACACCTTCACCTATACCTATGAGGTGACGGAGGATACTGCCAACCTGAACGATGATGGCGTGAGCGCAATCGATGCCGCCGGCTTCCAGATCACTGTGACGGTGACCGATAACGGCGACGGTACGCTTGGCATCGCTGTGACGTACCCGGACGGCAGCGACGGTCTCACCTTCCGTAACACTTACGGCGAGGGCCAGACGGGCCAGGCAACGCTGAATATCAACGGTACCAAGACGCTCAAGGTCGAGTCCGGTAACAATAAGCCTGACATCGAGGGCAAATACACCTTCACCCTGACCGGCTCTGAAGGCGCACCAATGCCTGCTACGACAGAGGCGCATAACGATGCCTCCGGCAATGTGGTTTTCGGCGACATCACCTACACTATGGAAAATGTATTCGGAGACACGGGCGTTCAGGCAGCTGCGGCAACAGACGAGACCTCTGAGGATATAGGTAACGACGAAGAAGCTGTAGACAGCGAAGCTTCTGGAGAATCCGGCGCTGTTTCAAATGCGGCCGATGTTGACCTTCAGTCCGCTGAGCGCACCAAGACCTTCACCTACACGGTGACGGAGTCTGGCAGCGTAGCTGGCGTTAAAAACGATGCCAATGCTTTCAAGACCTTTACGGTCACGGTGACCGACAACGGCAGCGGCTCGCTTTCTGTGGAGTCCAACCCCGCTCAGGGCGCACTCTTCTCGTTCACCAACACCTATAATGTGGATCCAAAAGATTCTTCGCCCACTGGCGAGGGTGGCATCACGATCACCAAGAACCTTGATGGCCGTAACCTGAACGATGGTGAGTTCGCTTTCGAGCTGGTCGACCAGAACGGCACGGCAGTAGCTACGGGAGCAAACGACGCTAACGGTAACGTTGAGCTTGGCACGGTGAAGTTCACTGAGCCTGGCAAGTTCACCTACACCATCCGTGAGGTGAAGGGCAGCTTAGGCGGCGTTGACTATGACACTGTTCAGTACAAGGCTACCGCAACGGTGACCGACAACGGCGACGGCACGCTCAAGGTTGAGTGGAGCTTTACCGACGCACAGGGTAACCCACTTGGAGAGAACGCAAGCATCACCTTCAACAACACCTACACTGCTCAACCCACCAGCGTTTCGCTTGGTACCGGTAAGCTGATTGAGGGTCGTGCTCTTGCGGCAGGTGAATTCACCTTCAAGTTGGCAGATGCTGATGGCAACGAAATAAGCACTGCTACCAATGAAGAAAACGGCGCCGTAACGTTCGACACCATCACCTACGACACGCCTGGTGATTACACGTACACCATCACTGAGGTTGCTCCGCAGGATACCGATCCTTTCACGGATGGCATCCAGAACAATGGTGTGACCTACGATGAGTCGGTATATAACGCAACCGTTAAGGTTACCGACAACGGTAAGGGTAATTTGACCGCTCAGATTAGTTACAGCACTGAAGATGGCACGGCTCCACTCTTCGTCAACACCTATACGCCTCCTGCCGAACCTGAGCAGGGTACCGATGATGGCGGCCTGTTCGGCATGGCAAAGACAGGCGACTTTATGGGCGGCATGATGGCAGTAATTGCTGCGGTGATTGCTGCAGCAGCTGGCGGTGCAGCGTATGCGGTACGCAAGATGCGTCGTCCTCGCGGGCGTCACGCACGCTAAACAATAAAAGGTCTGGCTTCGGGGCTTAAAACGCAAAGCAGACAACGCTTCGAAGCCAACCAGTTATCAAAACCTTAAGGCCTTCTAGGAAGCGCGGGAAGGTTTTAGGTTCGAGGGAGTTCGAGACAAAAGCGCTCGGGCTCCCTCGCTGTTTAACGAAATCGTGAGGGGATTACGTTATGAATTGGAGTGAGGGGCTCAGACAAAAAGCAGCAGAATTATTCGAAAAAGGCCTTGGCTATAAAGCGGTTTCATCTGAGCTGGGCGTTAATCGCGAAACGGTGCGCGATTGGTCGTACACTTGGCGAGCGTTAGGCACCGACTAATTCCTAAAAAGCCACATCGGAGAGCGTATTGAATATGCGCCGGAGATAAAAGTTGCCGTAGCTCAGGATAGGATTGCGGGCATGGGCGTGGTGGAGGTGATGACGAAATATCACATTCCCAATCGACATCGTGTCAAAGAGTGGGCAGGCATGTACAAGCTTAAAGGCGCTCAGGCATTTGGTCTTGAAGAGAAGCAGGATAGTCCGTGGAACCCGACTGTCCCTTCTTAGGTGCATACCCCCCCTGTAATACCTGGTCAAAGGGGGGCATGAAATTTTAATAATCCGTTTTCGGAGCCTTTAATCTGGATAATTGTGATAACTTTGTGAATAAGTCATATTTCCATTGCATTAAATTCTCAGCTATATAAAATAAATTATTGCGCTTAGGGCGCAACCAGATAGTGCAACCAGATAGTGCGGGGTGGAGCAGTCTGGTAGCTCGCCGGGCTCATAACCCGGAGGTCGTTGGTTCAAATCCAGCCCCCGCGACCAAAATTTCCAGGCCAGTCGTTTATCGGCTGGCCTGTTTTTTCTATATCCGGCTATCGTTTCCTGATTTGTCTATAAAGACGCTAAGTTCACGCAATTTTGCTACTAATGCAAAAAAGTCGCGAAAACGCTCCTGGCGTTTGGAAGTAGCGGTAAACCACCAAGACTTTTACACCACGAATAGTAGAGGATCACAACTGCATTCCTATTTGCAGTGCGCGATAGTCAACGATTTAAAATTTCCGGTTTTTTCCTCCGTAAATGACAAGTAAAGCGAGTTGTGTACTGGTCTCGTCAAACAACGTAGCGTTGAAAGAAAGCAGTGTGTCATAAAACATCAAATAATGGTAACAACCTCAACAAAAGAGAGCCTTTTATTCCCGTGTTTCCCCAACGGGTGCAATCAATCTATACACAACTCGACTTACTTGCCAAAAAGGCCGCCGAAAACCGGAAATTCTGTTTCTCCACAAATTGCCACTTCAGTCAAATAAAGTGATCCTTTTGAAAAAGTCTTCCTAACCGTGAAAACCCGCTTCTCCACAGATTCTAATAAATGACGATTACTCTCTTAAAATGGGAGTTGGTTAGTAACAAATTCCAAACGGACCACCTTTAGGGAATATTCTGCGTCGTTAAGTGATATACAGAGCATTTGAAAAAGACTAAAGCGCGATGTCAGAATCAAAGATTTCGATTGCACTGGTAAAACGTGGCGAACAAAAGTCACGCATATTAAGGCCAGTGAAGGTGGCGATTATTATGTATAAAATTCTTGCAAGTGTTCTTGCAATTTTGCTTTCTACCCAAATGATAGTGCCGCTTGCTTTCGCGGCTGAACAATCAGAAGGGAAAGCTGATAAAGGTTCGCGGGATGTAGGCGCAAGTGAACTATCTGGAGAAGCAGCGTTAGGGGCGACGTCCTTAATGATACCGAAGACATCATCGACAGCATTGGGGACAACAGTGTCAGCGGCATCGGCGGAGAAAGGCGCAATATCGTCAGCGGCAGCGCAGACTGGTGCAGCGGCATCTACTGGCGTGCAGACTGGCACATCAGCATCGACTGGCGCGTCAGCTAGTGCATCGCCATCTACTGATGTATCGGCTGACACGTCACCATCAACAACGGAATACACAACGCCGTCAACGGCGGATTTGGCTGCGCTGCCAACGGCATCACCAGCAAACTCCAATGCAGCAAAATCAGCACATTTTTCGCTCAATCAAAACACTATAGGCAATGATGGCCTCTCCACGAGTGTCACCATAACGCTCGATTGCTCAGGAAAAGAGGGCGACAGTTTCGTTCTTAAAATTTCAAAGGGAGAGACGTATGGACTGAGCGATCTCGACTTTGAAAAAATCGGAACTCTAGGCACTTCAAAACTCAGAGAAGATAGCCAGTACTATTACATTACCGATACGCTTTCGCAGGCAGGTTCCTTTAATCAGTCGATAACTCTTAGCCAGAAGAACAATTATGCAGGACAGCCCTTGCTAAAAGAGATCGGAGAGACCACTAAAGCGGTCGAGCTCAGTTCTGGCGGAGAAACAATTCAAGAAGAGTCGTTTACGCAGTTTATTAAGCCAGGTATAAATCCAAGTGTAAAGCGCATTAATCCAACTACCTCAAGTGCACCAGCCGTTATTCCTCACGTTAACTACACCTATGAAGTTAATTTAGGAGAAAACACCGGCGTGGATGACAGCACTTCTTATAGTAGTGCTCAAGCGAATTCAGGCATCAATTACGGCACAACAGTCACTATTCCAGTGCCAGAAGGTTTTCAGCTTGATGCTGAAGCTACTGCAGCAAGCAATGGCTTTACCGATGGAACGACCATCACCCAAGAGGGCGGAGCAGGAAGTGCTCTTTTAATCAGTGTTCCAAAAGGGGCTGGTGCGCAGTATCACCAATCAAAGCCAGGATACAAACTTGTTGGATCCTATGAAATTCCTATCCCGGAATCAGACGTTAATCTAACGGCATCAGGAACCGCCCATGTAGAAACAAAGGTAAATGAAAAGGGTGATGTGATCTCCGCAGATTTTTCTCCGTGGACTGAAACCATTCGTGGATTGAGCAGCGGACTAGGGGCAGGGTCGGTTAAAACTTCAGCATCGGGAGTTTCTACTTCGAGAGAACTCTTGCTAGACGAAGACGAAAGCAATGACCCAGGATTTCTGAATACGTTTGGGTTTGATAATGATTCTGTCTTAGTGCTAAAGGAAGGCTCTGAACTTGGAAGCAACCCCACGTTTACTATTGATATTGCGAACGGTATGGCGGCCTCTTCAATAAAGACTCCTGCAGGTTCGGGAAATCTTGCGGGAACAAAATCGTTTTCGTATCAAGTTACTTACAACGACGGCACAACTGCGGAAGGAACCATTGACGCGGGTGCTTCTCTTGACGCATCGGAAGGCAAAACAATCAAGCAGGTTATTCTGAAGCCTGATCAGGTTCTTCCTGGCGCACGTAGCGATAACGCTTCTACCAATACCCGTGGTAATAACTTCATTGTGTTTGGCAAGGTTTCCAAAACCTACCTTTGGAATGATGACGCTCATAAAGCGGGCGACGCGGTTTCTGTTGGTGATACGCTCACTTCGTCGTTTTCTTTTGAAGTAGAAAAAATGCCAAACAGCAAGGGAGAAATGCGAGCTTCAGTAAAATCAAGTGCATGGAGCGAACAAAAAGTAATCGGAGCTGAGAGCTTAAAAACAAGTCTTTCAGTATGGACTTATCAGTCGAGCAGGATGCCTGGAGTTGCCGATGCGGGTAAAACGGCAGTAACGGGAACGGGCAATTCAAACGACACCACTGATACCATCTATGAACCAATTTTCTATACGGTATTACCGACGGGGCTTACATATAACAACAAAGTGGAATGGCTTGCAGGAAACCCCCAGGTATCAACCTTTTGGACGGGAAGTGGTGCCGATGCTCATCAGGTAATCAAGGCGGATTATTCTGGTACGGGCTACTCGTTCAAGACGAAAACCTCTGCAGTTAATGCCTTTCATCTTGCTGCTGATGGCGATCTTATGCCTGGCACCTATCAGATTTATACCTTTGTCACTACCTCAACGGGAATGACCAATAAGAAGGCGACCGACGAAAAACAGTGGAATTCCGAAATGACCGAAGGGCATGCGGATAAAACGTATTGCATCGGAACAAGTAACTGGACGGTGTTGCAAGCAAAAGCTCTGATGCCGTTTTCAGTAGCAAGTGGAAATCTTGACGAGGGATACCTTATTCATGCTGGTCGTTCGGACGATAAAGGGTCCGAGGATATGGCTTTTGCGGTAAATATCATCAACGCCACGGCAAATGAAGTAAAAGGAGCAAAGCTTGCTGTGAATCTTCCCGCGACAGATGATGGAGTAAGCGAATTTAACTTTACTTTGAACGGACCGATTTCGCTCGACGGCACTCAAAATCAGCAAGCTAAAGTGTACTATTCGACCGAAAAGTTCGATCTTGCCCAGGCTTCAGCTCCTGATACAGGAAACCTCCTAACTGCAAGTCAAGTTAGCGACTGGAGTCAAGTTAAAGCGGTGCTTATTGATGCGGGAAATATGGCTGGTAATACAACCTTGGGAAGAGTACTAATTGAAGGAAAAGATGCCACATTAGACAACGATGCAGGAAAGACAGCTTATCTAGCCTATACGCTTTATTCGAACGATCTTCTTCCTTCTCGTGTTGGTTTAAAGGATGGCGCCCGAATCGCAGTAGAGGGAACTTCTACAGTGGGTACCGTTCTCCAATATATCGATGATCAAGGTGTCACGCAGTCAATTCCACTGAATTTCACGCGATCGTATCGTAATAACAAGGATTATATTTCTGCTGAAGATTTTCCGAAAAGTCTCAACGATTTTGGCGCGGATGATCAGGCGAAGATTGCTGAGATCTTGAATTCGCTTGGTGGAAAATATGAACTAGATAAAGATCAGTTCCCTTCTGCAGTGCTAGACAATGGTACAAAAACCTGGAGTTCTGATCTGGAAAATAAGGTTGTTACCTTTGGTGATTTAGCTCGTCCTTATGCCGACGGGGACCAGGTGGTTTATAAGCTCATTCAGGTTCCCCAGAATCCAGACGAACCTGGCGACAAGCCTGGTGATGGCGGCGACTCTGGCAACAACTCCAGTGACGGCGGCGACTCTCATGGAGGTAATTCCGATCAGGGAACTGATCCGAATGATTCAAATGAGCCTGATGGCACCCACGATTCGAGTACGGTTTCGGAAAACAATGGCTCAGAAGCTCAGAATAAAGCTGCGAATCATTCGGAAGAGCAGTCTAATGCTGCATCGCAGAAAAACCTTCCTCAAACAGGGGATGGGATACTGCTTCTGGTTGTTTCTTGTGTAGCAATCCTGGGTATTGTAGGTGCTGCGGTGGCTGTTTTTGCTCTTCGCAATAAAAAGTAACGACGAGCTAGGAGTAGCTATGAGCGAAGGGTGTGAACGATTGCGAACAGCTTCAAGCGAGGAGCGCGACCGACGATGCAAGCAAGGAACGCAACCGACTATGCAATCGAGAAACGCGACTGACGATGGGTAGCAGAAGCTCGTTTCGAGAGACTCTAGTTAGCTACGAGATTCCTAGAATTTTCTTGTAGATGTCTTCATCGGAGTCAAGGAAGACGTTAAAAACAATCACCGGTATTTCTTTTCCTGTTGATTCGCGATCGTCCAGCCAATCTTGCACTGTTTTTACCGCAATACGTGCGGCATCTTCTGCAGGAAATCCGAATACGCCAGTGCTGATACAGCAAAATGCCACAGAGGTATCTCCTGCTTCAACGCTTGCATCAAGACAACTACGATAACTTGATGCAAGCTGTTCGCGCAGTTTGTCGTTAAGAGCACCATTGGCGATAGGCCCAACCGTATGAATTACATGTTTGGCAGGCAGGTTATAGGCAGGAGTGACCTTTGCCTGACCCGTGGGTTCTTCGTGGCCTTGCTCGATCATTATGCGAGCACATTCGTAGCGAAGCTGTATGCCGGCAAAGGTGTGAATAGCATTGTCGATGCAATAATGAAGGGGTGCCCAGCAGCCAGTCATTCCAGAATTTGCGGCATTTACAATGGCATCAGTTGCAAGCGTTGTGATATCGCCCTTCCAAAGACGAAGGCGGGGATCGAGTGGCGACACAGTTGTGCCCTCGATGGCTGTGATTCCCGCTTCTTCGATCATTCCTTGAAGTAATTCATCTTGTGCAGCAAGCAAGTCAGCGTCGGCGCGCCAGGGCTCGCGCATGTTCACGAGCGCACGAAACGCAAGCCATAATTGGTTTGTTGAAGCGCGGTCCATCTCTTCTTTTGCTGGAACAATATCAAGCAGAGCTTGAGTGATGTATCCACCATTGTCTAGGCGCTCTTTCATGAGGCGCTTTACCAGATAGAGACAGAGATCATGTTTGCGTTGCTGGTCCATGAGGCATCCTTTCGAAGCTTATTCTGAATTATAGAGGGCTTGCTGAAAAAGGCTTGGCATTTGTTACTTTTCGAGCGGAAAGTAAACGGTAAGCAAATGGTGAACAAATGAAACAGTCTGTTTCTCGCTTCTTGGTAAGGCTTAAAAATCAAGAGAGAAAGCAAACGAGCCCAAACAAACGGCTCCTAGTCAGCGGCTCCAAATCAACGGCCCCAAAGCAAACGGCTCCTAATCAAGTGTTAAGGGCGTTTTTATTGAGGTTTATTTGGATGGTTTTAACTATTCTCCCAGCTAACAAGGGTTATCGGTTTCGACTATAGCCAGTATTCGGCTTTTAGGATTAACACTTGTGGGAAAAAGCGGGTAGGATTGAACCCCGTCAATCGAAATCCTGAAGCAAATCAAGTGTTTTTCAGAAATGCTGAATCAGGAATCTGTAACTCGTCGAGAGGAGGACTTGTGAGCAGTCTATCAAAAGAATTATTACGCGGCTGCAATAGCTTTAACGAGCGAATGCGAATTGCTCGAATGCGCAAGTCCGAAGACGCGCTGGGCAAGCTCAATGGCCCGATTCTCAAATTTGTTGATACGCAAAGATACGATTCTTAATTCTCATTTCTTTGAAAGGAAAATCCATGACAAAGTTCATTTCTCGTAAACTATTTGCCGTAATTACGATCGCGGTAGCTCTTTGTGCTGCCCTTGCTTTAACGGGATGCAGTGGCAGCTCAACCGATTCTGCCTCTGAAGACTCTGGTGACAAAACCATCAAGGTAGCTGCTGTACCTACTCCTCATGCAGAAATTCTCAACGATGTTGTTAAGCCTCTTTTGGAAGAAGAGGGTTATACCTTAGAGGTAACCGAATTCACTGATTACGTACAGCCAAACACGGCAACCGAAGATGGGGAAGTTGATGCAAACTACTTCCAGCATGGTCCCTACTTAGAAAACTTCAACTCTGAGCGTGGTACCCATTTGGTAAGTGTAACTTCAGTACACTATGAGCCGTTGGCTATCTATCCTGGCAAGGTAAGCTCTCTTGATGATTTGCAGCAAGGTTCAACCGTTGCAGTTCCTAACGATCCTACAAACGAAGCTCGTGCCCTTTTGCTCCTTCAGCAGGAAGGCCTGATTACTCTGACTGAAGGTGTGGGCGTAAATGCTACGATCAACGATATTGTTGACAATCCGCTCGATCTTCAAATCGAAGAACTTGAGGCAGCAGTTGTTCCTACGGTATTAGCTGACGTCGATGTTGCTTGCATCAATGCAAACTACGCTATCGAGGCTGGCCTTACCGTAAACGACAATGCTCTGGCGGTTGAAAGTGCTGATGGTGACGCAGCTCAGACCTATGCAAATCTGCTTGTTGTTAAGGAAGGCAACGAAAACAACGAGGGTATTCAAGCTTTGGCAAAGGCTCTGAACTCCGACGAGGTTCGTGATTACATCACCAACAATTATCAAGGCTCAGTATTGCCAGTATTCTAAGTAAGTATTCAAATTCTTTGAAGGTCGTCCAAAAGGACGGCCTTCTTCAACGTAAAACGATGGAGATCACAAAAAAAAGGGGGAACATATACCATGGTCAATGTTGATGAATTAAGGAACGCTCCTGTTGCGATTTTAGGTGGCGGTGCTGTTGGGAAAACCTGCGGTGCGGATTGCGCACTCGCTGGTCAAGAGGTTCGCATTTGCGATCTGGATCCCTTCTTTGAAAAAACTTTAGGTACCGTTATTAAGACGGGCATTACTTTGCAGGACAAGGCTCCTGGAACTCAGACCAAATATGGTTTTCGCCGTATGGGCAAAGGAGAATTCGCACTGGCAACCAATTCGGTAGCGGAATGCGTAAAAGGTGCAAAGCTCATCATTGTTGGTATTCCTTCTGTTGCTCATGAAGTTTTCTTTAAGGAACTTATTCCTTGCTTGGAAGATGGGCAGATCATTCATATCATTCCCGACAACTATGGTTCTCTGAAATTGTGCAAGATGATGCGCGAAGCGGGATGTACCAAAAACGTTATCATCGGCGGTTGGTCATCTGCTCCTTACGGTACGCGTGTGGATACCGAAGGCGGCGTAATGAAACCTACGTGCAGTTTGGTATATCGTGCCATTACGCTGCGCGGTGCTGCGCTTCCCGCAAAGGATACGGAAGATTTCGTAGAAAGCTCCAAAGCGCTGGGTTGTTTTGACGCTATCACCGAAGGTGACGGCGCGGTTTGTGGTGATACGGTGCTCGATATTGGTTTTTCGAATGTGAACCCTGTTATTCACGTTCCTGGTACGGTGCTGGGTGTATCTACGATGGAAAACTTCAGTACGGTACTGGGTAAAAATGCCCATGAGTACAGCATCTATTCACATTCTTTCTGTCCTTCTATTAGCGAGGTTCAGTATCAGTTCTACAACGAAGAAATTGCACTGGCAGAAGCTATTGGGGTAGGCATTCAGCCTTTCAAGAAAGAAGTATTTTTCCAGCGCACCAGCGTATTGGGAGAAGAATACATGGGAGAAGGTTGTAATGTTCCCTTTGAAGAGGAATGGGAAGTAGGCTATGCAACAGGTCCCTTCACGATTCAGAATCGCTACGTAACCGAAGACGTACCTGTTGGTTGCCATGTATATCATGAGTTGGGCAAAAAATTCGGAGTGCCAACGCCGGTTATCGATTCAATGATCGTGCTTGGTGGCGTTATGAATAAGACCGACTACATGGCAACGGGTTTAACCCTTGAGGAACTTGGTATTGCTCATCTGGACAAGGATCAACTGCTTGCTTACCTGCATGAGGGTGAGTATGTAGAGGCATAACCTGTGCTATTTGTTCTCAACTGAGTGATCTGTGGCTGGCGTTGTCGTGGACAGTTATTGTTCGGGATAATGCCAGCCTTTTGTATAATCCAAAGCATTCACAACGAATGTTCGAGGCTGAAGGTTCAAACAGGGAATTAACGAGACTGCGGGTCCAAACAAGGGATTTGCACGACTATGGAGCAAAGAGGAAACAATGGCAGTTACGTGGGGTAGCGCCTATGGCGCAATTACAAACGAAGAACAGCGTCGAGGCGTTTTTGAGCTACCGCCTCGTTATACCAGTGGACAAACCTTAGGTATTATTGCGGTCGATTTAGATTATCCGAAAATTCCGGGCAATGTGGTTAACGCAACAACGTATGATTTTCCCGTGCTCTACGAGATGGTTTCGTTCGAAATCGAACAACTTTTTGCGGGTGATCCTGCTATTAAGCAGCAGGTAATTGAAGCTGCAAAAAAGCTTGAAGCCGAAGGAGTTCGTGCCATTATTGGTGCTTGCGGCTATTTTGCTCACTTTCAAAAAGATGTTGCTGCTGCGGTGGGAGTGCCCGTATTTATGTCGAGCTTATGCCAGCTCGCAACCATTAAAACATGGCTTCCTTGCGATAGAAAAATTGCGGTATTTGCCGCTGATGGTGCAAGTATTGATGATGAATTCCTGTCAAACGTCAACACTACTACCGACCAGATTGTCGTGGTAAATGTAGGCGATATGGAAAGCTTTGCTCCTATCCGTTGGGGGAAGGGTCCTCTTGACAATGGAAAACTTGAGGACGATTTGTGCGCGCTGGCAAAATCAGTATGCGAGGGCGATCCAGAGATCGATGCGATTCTTTTGGAATGTAGCGATTTGCCGCCATACGCCGCTGCAATCCAACGCACAACAGGCTTGCCTGTTTTCGACTTTATTACCCTTGCAAAATGGGTGGAAAGCGCTGTGGTGCAACGCCCTTATTACGGGGCGCTTTAAAGTAGGAGATGCGCTGGCATCACTCAATCGCCTGAACCTCTGTCCCTTATTACGGAGCACTTTAAAGGAGGAGACGTACCTAAAACGCCTATGGTGCATGGAATTCATCTTTAAGTTTTCTGAGTTTGCTTAGGATTTTATGGGTTTCGTTGTGGTATGCCAAGATCTGCCTAAGACTTGGTGGGTTTCGTTGTGGTATGCCAGGATCCGCCTCGGACTTTGTGGGATTTGTTATAGTGCGCCAGGATCCGCCTAAGACTTGGTGGGTTTTGGCAAAACATACTTGATGCCTGTTTTTTGCGACAGCCTGGTAATAGTGGAAGCCGCCTGAATAAGTTCGTCTATTTCTTCATCTGTCAAACCGTCAAGGTTAGACTGTAGTGTCATATTTAAGTCACGCATATGGTCATCTAACATGAGAACTGCGGTATCGGTAAGACGCACGATAACCATACGGCGATTTTCTTCGTTGCGTTCAGAAGCGATAAGCCCTTTTTCGCGAAGACCATGAATGGCACGGGTTGCCTGTTCGGGGGCAATATATACCTTTGCGCTTAAAGTGGACATATTCATAGGGCCATCTGAATACAGAGCCATAAGTATATCCATCTGGGTTTTAGTGGCAGAAACGGGAAGCGGGGCCGACAGAACGGTCCTCTTGAATAATTCGTTGAAATAAAATGATGCTTGAATAAGAAATTGTGCATCAGTGTTGCTAATCATAGGTGCGTTCCTGTCTGCGGAGGATATCTTCGCTCGCTTTTTCTCTTGCTGCTCTTTCATTATAGAGACTACAACTCAAAATTTACGTGCGTTCGATTCGTGTTTTGTTTTCCTTCTTTTACTTACCATTACTTGACTTTAATCAAGTGTTCCATACACTTGATAATCGTCAACTTTTAATAGGGGTACGAGCGATTGACGTATCTCATCAAAGCAATCACAAAAAAGTAAAGGTAATGAAAGCGAGAAAAATGACTCCCCTAGGCTTATCAAACGAACAAAGAAATATGGTAGTGGTGCTCCTTTGCGGTGCAGTGCTGGTAGTGTTGAATCAAACACTTCTTTCTCCAGCGCTTCCATCCATCATGCAGCATTTGCAGGTAGATGCCACGACGGTGCAGTGGTTAACTTCTGCTTATGCCTTAGTTGAAGCGGTGGTAATACCTCTTGCCGCGTGGTTTATGGGCCGCTTTAGTACACGTGTTTTATTTATGGGCGGCATGGCACTTTTTGGCGCAGGTAGTTTAGTTGCTGCGCTTGCTCCTGTTTTCGCCATTCTCTTGGTTGGTCGCATTATGCAGGCAATGGCGACGGGCGTCATGATGGTAATGGTAATGTCGCTTATCCTTCTTACGTTTCCTCGTGAAAGTCGCGGAAAAGCGATGGGCTTGGTGAGCTTAGTTATTGGCTTTGCTCCTGCGATAGGACCTACACTTGGTGGACTGCTTGTTGACGTGGTTGGTTGGCGTGCGCTGTTCTGTATCGTCGTGGCGTTTTCGGTGCTTATTATTTTGTTTGCTGCTCGTGCGCTCAAGAATCGTGAAGGATTTCCTCGTACCTCAGCTGATGCACCCTCGATCATTTTTTCATCAATAGGTCTTGCGGCACTTCTTTACGGATTGTCCTCGTTTGCTTCCTCTGACCATGTTGAAGTATGCGTAGCCCTTATGGTGGCGGGCTTGATATTTGTAGGACTATTTGTATGGCGGCAATTTAAGATAGATGAACCAATGCTTCGTCTTGAGGTTTTGTATAGCCGTCGCTATCGCATGGCGTTTATCGTGTGTGCTTTGCTTCAGGCAATTCTTATTGGTTTGAGCGTAATAATGCCTCTGTATATTCAGAACGTGTTGGGTTATTCGGCAACTATCAGCGGTTTGGCTACGTTACCAGGTGCTCTGCTTGGGGCGATTGCCGGTTTAGTTGGAGGCAGAATCTTTGACCAGCATGGAGTTCGTGGTGTTGCGTTAGGTGGCGTTGCGACACTTTACATTGGTTGTATCGGTATGTACTTCTACGCGATTGATAGTTCAATGGTATTAGTAGTTGCTGCAAATATGGTTACCTGTGGGGCGCTCCAGATTTTGTTCACTCCTATTAATACGTGGGGCGTCAATTCTTTGAATAATGAATTAGTGCAACACGCAACTGCAACAACCAACACGGTCAACCAAGTGGGCGCTTCTTTGGGTACGGCACTTATTATGTCTTTTAGTGCATTGGGTACTTCAATGGCACCTCAAGAAAATGAGCTTGAACGAATATTCTATGGCTATCATTGGTCGTTTACGTCAGTGCTGGTACTTGGAGTTATCGCACTTCTTTTAGTGGTGTTCTTCATTCGTAATATGAAGTCCGACAAAGTGGCTGCAGTAGTCAAAAGCGAACCTCAAGCAAAGGAGGAGATTGGCGTGCATCAAACAGTAGGGGAAGTTATGGATACTAATCCCGTTGTTGTTCCTCTTGATGCGCCAATGAGCACGGCAGCAAAGATTTTGGCGGGCGCAGATGCTAGTGGAGCGGTTATTGTTGATAAGCAAGGAACGGCTCGTGGTTTCATTTCTAACAGTGACATTCTCCGCTTCTTTGCTGATGAGTCTCGCCTGGTAACGGGTATGGCGGGATTTGTGGTATTGCGTGAGCTTGATAATGAAGATGTACGCAAGCAAATTGTTCGCATGAAAGACATTCAGGTTGTCGATGTTGCTACCAAAAAAGTTATCGGTGTATCGCCCGATACTACGTTGGGTGAGGCATGTAAATTGCTGGCAGAAAAGCGCTTAAAAGTATTGCCTGTGCTTGATGGCGACAAACTCGTGGGTGTTGTTCATCGAAGCAATCTGGTTCGTCTTATTGCTGAGGTACTGGAGGAAGATAAATAAAGATAAGCTGTTAATCTGAGGTAAGCTATAGGGAGGCGCTAACAAAGTTCTTAGTAGAGTTGTTAGTGGAGCGCTTAGTAGAGCTTTTAATGGAAAGCTAATAAATGTACCAACAACGTAGCTAATGAAGCTGTCAATCAAGACGCTAATAAGCTACTAACAAAGTCGCGCGTAGCAGAGGAAGGAAGAGCCGATGGCTCTGTATCAAGATATCGCTTCGTATCATCCCTTCAATGAGCAAGAGGCGGCTGATAGACACGTCATGCTGCGCGCGCTTAAATCAAATCGCTTTTGTTTCGATAGAAAGTCACAAGCTCATTTCACGTGTTCTGCATGGGTAGTAAATCCTGAAAAGACACAAACCATCATGGTGTTTCACAACATCTATAACTCATGGAGCTGGATTGGTGGGCATGCAGATGGATGTAGCGATTTAGCTGCAATAGCTTTGCGTGAACTTCGAGAGGAAACAGGAGTGGAACATGCTCGCATTGTTTCTCCTTGGGAATGTGTGGATAGGTCAAGTCGAAGGCTAAATGCCGACCAAAAGGCAAAAGCAAGCGCAAATGAAATCTTAAATGAAACAGCGAGCGCAAACAAAATCCCCAATGAAGTAGTGAATGCAACCGCACCATCTCCTACAAGCCCTCTTTTCTCTCTTGAGGTGTTAACGGTCGATGGACATGAAAAGAATAGCCGCTATATAAGTTCACATTTGCATCTCAATGTCACATATCTTGTAGAAGTTGATCCTTCTGAAGCGCTCAGAATAAAACCCGATGAAAACAGCGGAGTTAAATGGGTTTCTTTAGATCAGGTTCTGAATATGTCAGATGAACCTTGGATCCGTGAGCGCATTTATGCCAAATTACTTGCGAAATTGAATCTGCTTAAACAGTTGGTGTGAGAAAGATCTCATACGAGAAAAGCCTCAATATGAGGACGACCTCGATATAGGAAGGACCTCAATACGAGGACGCCTCGATATGCGAAATCTCATGCGAGAAGGACCTCAATACGAGGATACCTCGATATGAGAAAGCTCTCGATATGCGAAGTGTCTCAATATGCGAAAGATTTCGATATGAGAAAGACGGTTTCTTTATACGAGATTTCTGACAGATTTGCCCGCTAGAGTAAAAGAAGCAAGGAATTAAATTATTAGCAAATGCTAATGAATATTGAAATAAATCTTAGCATTTACTAATATTTAAAAATGAAGGAGCCTTTATGACTAAAAGGCGAGATTTAGTGCTGCTTCTTACGAAAAATGGTTTCTGGTCGGTTGGTGGTACGAGGCACGAGAAGTTCACCAATGGGATAGTAACCGTTTTGGTAAAACGTCATCGAGAGATCGAAGATATAGTTGCGCAGAAAATACTACGACAAGTAGGCTTACGCTAAAGCGGAGGGATAGGCAATGATCTATATTCGGGAATTCGAGTTTTATCCTAGCGAAAGCGGACAAATTATCGCTGAACCATGCGATATGGAGGGCGGAACGTTTGGTTCTGATTTACGTGACGCAGTAGAGTCTGCAAGTGATTGGCTCTACGAAACTGTGCTGGATAATTTGGCTAACCATAAGGTACCTGAAGGCGGCAAGTTAAATCATTCTCCGAAGCATGGAGGACGCATTATCGCGGTTTCGGTAAAGTGCGATCTGTCTCATGCAGATGCGGTGACCGCAGCGGATGCCGCACGAATGTTGAAGGTTAGTTCAGCTCGGGTGGCGCAAATGTGTTTAAACGGAAAATTAACTTCCTGGAAAGAGGGAACTAAGCGTATGGTCCTGAGAAGTTCTATCGAGGCACGACTTAAAGAATGCCCTAAAGCAGGAAGACCAAGAAAGCCACAACGACAGTCTAAAAAAGCGTTAGAGGTTTAACGCATCGAGCTCTATGATCGTACGCTTTTTATTAAAACTAAAAGCGCAATAATGCAGTATATAAATGCTATTCCGCAGGTGAGCACTGGAGAAATTGTTGTAGCCATATTTCCAAAAACGAAGAGATCTATAAGTTCTGGCGCTGCTCCAGTAGGAAGCATCCAGGGTGATACTTCAATCAGCGCATCCAGGGTGGCGGTGATAATGCCGCAGAATAATATAGGAGCTCCCCAAGAAGATGCGCGTTGTTGGTCGCTGAGTTGCATGCCAAGCGCAACAGAAATAAACGCGACGGGAATAGTGGTAAAAAGCAAAAGAAGAGCGGTTTCGCCTGCACGCCCTAGATCTCGTGTTATTCCAAACGCACAGATGAAAGAGACCAGTTCGCAAACAATAATGCATCCAATTACTTTTCCAGCAGCGATGGTTGCGCGACTGATGCCAGATAAAAGAAGCGTTTGTTCAGCTCCTCGTTCACGTTCTTCTGCCAAGATGCATACGGTCCCAATTCCGCCAATACTGCACACGGCAAGCTGACAGAGAAATGGCACTGAAAACCATTCGAAGAAGTGAAAAAAGTCAGTGAACAATAGTGCAAAAAAAAGAAGCACGAAAATAGTAGCAGCCATAGAAGGGTTTGCTGCAAGCGAACGCACTTCATGAAGAGCGAGAGCAGCTACCTTGCGAAGATTATCCATGGCTACTTCATTCCTAAGGTGGCACGCATTTCTTCAGCGCGTCCCTTTGCAAGAGGAATCGAGCTGTGTGCAACGTCCGACAAGGTTAGATTAAACGAGTTGCGAGTAAAGCGCTCCACTTTTGCGACTCGCTGTACGTTTACGATGTAAGAACGATGGCATCTAAAAAGCCAAAACGGGTAAGCTCTTTTTCTAGTTCATCGAGAGTAGAAGGTGTTTGGTAAAGTTCGCCACGCACTGAAACGAAAATCTGGCGATTAACACTTTCGATAAAATCGATTTCTCGGGGATCGAACAAAAGCGTAGAAGATCCTGCTTTAGCCTGAACTTTACATACTTGGACTTCATCTCCCGCAAAAGCAATTGTGTCGTTGTCAGATTCTTTTAAGGAATCCTCTTCTTCGGAAGCTGCTTTAGTTTCGCCTAAGCTATCTTCTAATGTTTGCGCGGGGAAGAAGCGTCCTTCTTCTTCCCACCAGGCATCGCCTGGCATTAATAGTGCTTCACGGAGCGGTTCGCCAACGGTAATGAAAATCGTGCCTTTTTCAGTTTCGCTGGCAATCCAATTAAGAAAGAGCGATCGAGAATCAGGACCAAGTTCAAGCAGAGGGCGCTCGCAGAATACGACTTCGGGCTCAAAGAGAGCCATACGCGCAAAATTCATCAAGGCGCGTTCTTCAGGAGTAAGTTTTAAAACCGAAGTGTTCTTCTTTTTGTTCAGCCCAAAATGATCAATCACTTCTTTGGCGGTAATCTTGCTTCCCGCAAGGCGTGCAAAAAATTTCAAGTATGAACGTACCGTATCGCGTTCGAAGCCTTTGTCGGACTCAAGATAAAACGCGCAGCGTTTCTTTTGATAAACCGAGCGTACCGCAGCAAGGACGCTTCGACTGGTTTCGCGTCCGCATTCCAAATGGATGCTTTTATTAAGTTCGCCTTGTATAAGTTCTTCAACGGAATTGTAGTCGGGCGAATTTGCTGTCATGTAGTCGTCCTCGTGTGGGTTGGTTGGCAATTCGTTTGCTTGGAAAATCTTTCGTCATGCGAAATGGTATCACAGGACGTACGGGCGAAGATGTGAGGGGCATTGTTCGAAGCGGGAAAGATGCTCCTTTCGTATAGCCCAGTGCTCCTTTCGTAGTTTGGCGTGCTCCCGTCATACCGAAACTCTGTATCTGAACTGGCGTTCATGAAAAACTTCAGGTGTCCCAAGGAAAAACTTGAGAAAACTTGAGAAACGCAAAACGAAGCACAGAAAATGCGATGGCAAAACGAAAAGGAGACAACAATGGGTTCGCAATTCCTTATGAGCATTCTTAAAGATAGTGGGATAGCAGATATTGCTATTTCGATCGTTGATTACTTTATCGGGCGCAAAGATAGCAAAAACGCTCAAAATGGCAAAGGCGGGATTAAAGATCGCAAGGGTGGTTTTACTAAGAAGGAGGGTCTGCAATGAGTGTGGTAATGGCGATGGAAGGGGTTAACCTTTCCTTTAAGATTGGATCAGGGCCTCGCGCCGCTCATAAGCAGGTACTCGACAATCTTTCTTTTGCGGTTCGTCGCGGTGAAGCATTTGGATTTTTGGGGCCTTCTGGCGCAGGAAAGACCACTACTATCAAGTTGTTAACGCGGCAGTTGAAAAAAGATGGAGGACGCATTCAGCTTTTTCATCGTCCTATTGAAAATGCGAGCGATGCCGACTATGAACGTATCGGAATTCTGTCTGACACGAGCGCTCTCTATGAACGCTTATCTATCGAAGATAATTTGAAGTTTTATGCCAAAGTTCGTGGAGTTTCTCCTAAGGGCATTCCTGTATTGCTTGAACGGATGGGGCTTCAGGATGATCGCAAAACACTTATCAAGAACTGTTCAAAGGGTATGAGGCAGCGTGCTGCTTTATTGGCGGCGCTTATCCATTCGCCTGAGTTGTTGTTTCTCGATGAGCCAACTAGTGGGCTCGATCCGGCGGCTCGCGCTGAAGTGCATCGTATGCTTGCAGAACTTAAGGCGGCAGGAACGACGGTATTTCTGACGACGCACGATATGTCGGAAGCAGATGGCGTGTGCGATAGAATAGCTATTCTTGACGAAGGCCATATTGCAGCGTGCGATTCTCCTGATAAGCTCAAGCTTGAACACGCACGGAATAACGTCACCATTCACACCAAAACACGTGGGGTGATTTCAACTACCAAAGATGCGGCGGGTGCTGCAATAATTAGTGAGTTGCTAGAATCGGGTGAGTGTTTATCCATTCATTCTGATGAACCAAATTTAGAGGAAGTCTTTTTGGATTTGACGGGGAGGGAGTTCTAATGCAAGCAACTATGAGGAAAATTGGGGCTCTTTGCCAAAAAGATTTTATCGACATGTTCAAAAATCCCAGTATGTTGGTGTGCTTGATTATGCCAATCGGTTTTGCAGTGCTCTTCCGCTATATGCTCAGTGATGTAGGGGTAGCAACCGTTGGCGAGGATCCTAATGCGGCGGGAGCTGCAGTAGGCCAAATACTCGCTACGTTCGAGTTGTCATCTTCGCTTTGCATGGCAATAGGTATGGTTGTAAGCATGGCAGTAGTCTATGGGATTGCTGAAGAAAAAGAAAAGAACACCTTGCGCACACTCATGCTTGCGAATGTAAGTGCTGGACAAATTATTGTGTCGCGTGCGCTCATTTCGTTGGTAATGATGCTTATAGTGGCAGCAGCATGTTTTTTCATTGCTGATGTTTCTGAGGTAAATCTCTTGCTTCCTTATTTGGGATTGGGTGTTCTTGGGTCATTACCTATAATTTTGCTTTCGTTGGTACTGGGGCTTGCTTCGCGTGATCAGATGACCGCGGGACTGTATGCCGTTCCTGTAATTTTGATAGCATTGGCACCTATGTTTGGCGCTTACAACGAAACGGTATCTGACTTTGTTTTGTACTTGCCAACTGGCGGTATGAATACACTCGTGGGCTTGATGATGCAGGGTAACTTGTTTACGAATGAAGCATTGGTTCCTTTAGCGGTGACCTTGGGCTGGACCGTTGGTTGTGCAATTTTGTTCGTGGCGCTCTTTAAGCGTTTGGTGCGAGATAACTAGCAATTTGCTGACGATTTCTAAGATTTTTGTTCTCGCGGCTTCTTGCATTGTCTGTTAAAGGTTTTGTTCTAGCGGTTTCTCGCATTGCCAGTTTGAGGTTTTGTTCTCGCAGTTTCTCACATTGTCTGTTTTAAGATTTTTTCAAAAATATGCAAGGATTTACGCACCCCATTCGTGTTCTAAGTGAAAGAAGAAATTCAGACACAAAGGGTACGAAGGGGTGCAATCATGAGAAATGGTACTAAAAATGCGAGCCAAGAAACGAGTTGGAGCTTTCGGGGAAAAGCGCGTTTGGCTTTTGTTGGGGCGCTGGTGGTTTTGACGGCAGGGCTTTGTCTGATAACTTTGTCCGGCTGCTCGATTTTGCCTGCTCATGCGCTAGGTGGATCTGATGCTGAGGATTTTCAGGCTGAACAGAGTGTGCAAGCGGTAGGCGGTAATTCTTCCGATTTATCGCAGGCGTATCAGGGTGTTTGCCAAAAGTTCAGCGACACCAATAACGATGGCATATGTGACAACTGCGGCAGCCCATATCAAGATGCTTGCCAGAAATGTAACGATGCCAACAATGATGGTTTGTGTGACAACTGCGGGAACGCTTGTAAGGGCTACACCTATTGTTCTTCGAATTATGTCGATGAAAACAATAATGGCATTTGCGACCATCGCGAATATGCCAACGAAAATCATCGTGCTATGAATGGAATAGGCGCTAATGGAGCAGGTACTAATGGGGCAGGCGTAAATGGAGTAGGCACAAATTCTTCTTGGAATGGTCAGGTAGGCTCTGCAGACAAGGGAAATTCCTGTCAAAAAGGATTTGCTCGGCATTACGCCTAATTTGCATTGAGCTTATACGCTTAGATATCTCAAGGTATATTGAGATTGAACAAGGTTAGTTGAGCAAAACAAGTTGAGTAAAACTAATCGAACAAAACTATCCGAACAAAATTTGTTGTCATTAGTTGTCAATCAAAATTAGTTGCCAATTGTTGTTTTAAACGATGCCTTCGGCTTTACAAAAGATCGCAGCCAAAGACACGACATTCGTTGGAGAGGCTATAGAGAGTCTGAAATTAGTATGCGAGCTTCACCTGACATAGAGCAGACGATAAATTCCCATGGCGATGCGGTGTGGCGCGCTTGCTTGGTGTATCTTGCCCCTTCGGAGGCTGAAGATGCCTTTCAGAATACCTTTATGAAATATGCTTTGTGTGACAAGGCATTTAACGATGAGGAGCATAAAAAAGCGTGGCTTTTGCGAGTGGCGATAAATATCTGTAAAGATGTACTCAAGGCGGCAAGGAGAAAAGACGTTTCGCTTGATTGCCAGCTTGCTCAAGCAAATCATGTAAAAGGTGCTTTTGTAGGGGAAGCTTCATCAAGGAGTATGGAGGAAGCTTCATTGAAGGGTGCGGAGAACATTTCTACAGGCGAAGCTTCAGACGAAGTCGCTTCGGGATTATCTGAGCCATCGGTGGAACAATCGATGTTTGGCTTGCAAGAAATTCTCGATGCACTTAATTCTTTGGGTGATCCACCAAAAACAGAGTTATATCTCTCACTTTATGAAGGCTATACCGCTAAAGAGATTGCAGTGATGACCGGTGAACCCGAAGGCACGGTTTATTCCTGGATTTCACGTGGCAAGAGACTATTACGGGAGGCACTGCGATGAGCGAATCCGATAGACAATTACGTGATGCTTTGAGCGGTGCTTTCGACAAGGTTCATGTGCCGGAACAATTGAAGATGCGCACCTTTGAGATGATAGAAGCTCAGCGCATGAGACAAACTGATGGTGTCGTTGATCAAGCTGATGCGGCGGATGGGCAAGTTGACGTCGCTGATGACGCGAACACTGCAACTAAGAAAAAGATTCGTGTGATAACTTCTCTTCGGGCAAAAATCGCCCTAGCGGCATGTGCAGTATTGATAGCTCTCGGGATTGGTGGCGGTGCTTATGTTTACCAGACTCCCGTAGCGTATGTGGGGATCGATATTAATCCCTCGATAGAACTGGGCGTGAATTACTTTGATCGTGTGGTGAGCGCAGAGGGGGTTAATGCTGACGGGCAAGATATTCTTTCAGAAATAAATGTTGTAGGAATGACATACGAAGAGGCGCTAGCGTCACTCAATGATTCGCTGACGAATAAAGGTTATTTAACTGCGAATGCCGCAGTTGCAGTTACGGTTATGTGCGACGACGATAGCAGATGTTCAAACCTTGAGGAAACAAGCCAACGTTGCTTCTCATCGGCAGGGCAAGGTGTGTACTGTTCTCGTGCTACTTCTACCGAACATCACGAGGCGCACAAAGCGGGTCTTGGTATGGGGAAGTATTTAGCCTGGCGTTCTCTTGTAGACGCGGGAGTGGATATCTCAGCGGATGATGTAGCTCATATGACCATGTCGGAATTGCGTGCCTTTGCGGCCCGAGAAGGTGTAGCGATAGATCAAGGTGCGGCAAGTCAGGGTGCGTCGAATCAAAGCGCAACAGACGAAAGCACAGCGGCTCAAGGTGAGACAAATCAGAGTGCCACTAATCATGACGGCTCTAACTATCGTGGCGAACATCAGCAAAATCGGCAGGGAAGTGGACATCACGATGAGTCTTACTCTTAATGAGCCCTCCATACTTGCTGTGCCGTTTGTCCGCTGATCGGTGAGTTTCACCTAGACAGGGAATATATCTTTTTTCCCTACGATAAGATCAATCTTTGGTAGGGATCGAATATCAGCTTTTTGAATTGATCCCCTTGATTGAATTGAAGTACTTCGTTTTATTTGGAAGGTTGCGATGGCTGAGTACAACAAGCTCACTCCAGAACTTATCGAGGAACTTAAAGGAATAGTAGGCGAGGCAAACTGCTATGTCGGCGACGATATCAGTGCTGACTATTCGCATGACGAAATGCCTATTTATGGCGAGCAAATGCCCGAAGCGGTATGCTTGCCTGCAAGCACGGCTGAAGTTGCTGCAATTATGATGCTGTGCAATGACAACAAGATCCCTGTTACGGTACGAGGTGCTGGCACCGGTTTGGTTGGTGGCGCAACACCCCTGTTTGGTGGCGTGGTATTGTGCACCATGCGTATGGATAAAATTCTGTACTACGACATGAACAACCTGCTTGTTCACGTACAGCCTGGTGTTCGTCTGTGCGATTTAGCTGCCGATGCTCTCGAACATGATTTGATGTATCCCCCTGATCCTGGCGAGAAGACGGGTTCTTTGGGTGGCAACGTGAGCACCAATGCTGGTGGTATGCGTGCAGTAAAGTATGGCACCACGCGTGATTACGTACTGGCAATGACGGTTGTTTTGCCAAATGGTCAGATTTTGGAACTTGGTCGTTCGGTTACTAAGACAAGCTCCGGATACAGCTTGCTCCATCTGATGATTGGTTCCGAGGGTACGCTGGGTGTAATTACCGAACTTACCTTGAAGCTCATTCCTAATCCCAAGGAAGATATCAGCTTCATCTTGCCCTTCGCTGATATCGATGCAGCAATTTCTGCAGTGCCAAAGATTAAACTTGCTGGTCTTAGCCCTCAGTCAATTGAGTTCATGGAACGCGACATCGTGGATTCCTCGGCAAACTACACCGGCAATAAGATTATTCCTACCGTGATCGACGGCAAGGAAGCGGGCGCCTATATTCTGGTTACGCTTGATGGCAACGATCAGGATGAAATTTTCCAACGCGCAGAAACCTTGGCCGAGATTGGTGACGAAATTGGCGCATACGACACCTTGGTATTGAGCCATCCTGCTGACAAGCGTGCGGTTTGGGAGGCACGCAGTGCATTTTTGACCGTTATCGAAGCGGAAACTGATCTTATTGACGAAATGGACGTAGTTGTTCCGGTTGATAAGATTCCAACATTCTTGGAATATGCTCACGAAATTGGCGATAAGTACGAAGTTCGCATTCGCTCATTTGGCCATGCAGGCGATGGCAATTTGCATATTTACTGCTGTGCGAATGACATGGATGAAGCAGTTTTCTTGGAGCGCAGCGCAAAGGTTATGAAGGCAGCGTACGAGAAATGTACTGAACTTCGTGGTCAGGTCTCTGGTGAGCACGGCATTGGTCATGCAAAGAAAGAATACCTGCGTGAATCCGTTGGCGATACGGCGATTGGCTTGATGGCAGGCATTAAGCAAGTGTTTGACCCGAACGTGATCTTGAATCCTGGAAAGATTTGCAACTAGTATTCATCAGGGTTAATCGTCAGGATCAACCATCGGGTTTAAGCATCAGGATTGATCATTAGGGTCAGCCATTAGGATTGCTAACTAGTGCAAACTTACATATCTGCATTGAGTTAAAGCTGCATTGAATTGACTTACAATAAACCGCCCTGCATACAAGCAGGGCGGTTTTGTCTCATGGCTGCTATTTTCTTGACCGACTGAAGATTCTTGATCCGATGGAGATTTTTGGCCCGACTGAAGGTTTTTATTTCAGCTCAGAATGTAGTTAGGGTTATGGGTTAACGGTGTTTAACTTTGTAGTTGCAGGTTCAAGATATAGTTGTGAGTAAGTCTCTTCCTGCGAGCAGGCCTAATTACGACAATAACCGCTAGTCGAAAAAATATGTTCCCTTATAAGAAGCATATGTAGCAAGATCGTGGCTTTTGTTGTGGCTGGTAATGGGTGCGATAAACTAAGGTAGACTAGATAATCACGCGTGCGTTGCAATAAGCGTTGCGTGTGCAGTGCAGTAAGCATTACGCGCGCAGTGCAGTATGTGAAAGTTAGAACTAAAGCACCTAAGGCGTTAATTGAAGGGAGGCGCGATGATAACCACGACATGTGATGAAAATTCTACGCGTCCTCTCGTAATTGTCGTGCATGCTTCTGTTGGATCTGGCCATCGGAGCGCTGCTCAAGCTGTTTCTCAGGCTCTCGAAGATCTTTGTGGAAAACATCCTAATCTTCCTGCCGATACTGAAATTGCGGTATTGGATATTTTGGACTACGGGTATGTGAAGTTCGATGGCGACAAAACTGCCAATGTAACGGTGGTCTTTAATTCGCTCTATGACTTCACCTGGCATCATGTATTTACGGGCCGCCTTCTCTGGGCAGGCGGATGGGGCTGGTCGCCGTGCATGTTCAAGCCTTTCACCAAACTGGTAGAAAAGCGCAGGCCAATTGCGATTATTGCAACCCATATCGTAGCTGCGAATGCTGCCGTAGCGGCGCGCATGATAACTCGACAAGCGTTCCCCATGGTGTGTGTGCCGACCGACTACGGCGCGGAAGGTTTATGGCCTCATCTCGATTGCGATCTCTTTTGTTGCGCAGATGATGAAATGGTAAAAGAGCTCAAGCCAAGAAAAGTGCCTGATAGTCATATAAAAGTGACAGGCATTCCGGTTCGTAAGGGCTTTTCAGAACCATGCGATAGAGATGCTGTCTTAGATAAATTCGGTTTACCCCATGACAAAATCAACGTCATCGTCATGGCGGGTGCTCGTTTGTCTCAACCGTATATTCCTTTTCGAGAAATCGTAAATAGAATCCTGCCTTGCCTGTCTGATTTCTCCAAAATGCACTTTGCGATTCTTGCAGGAGCGGACAAGGAATACGCCGATAAGTTGCGAGAGTTTTTTGCCGAACGGAATATCACGAACGCTACGGTGTTTAACTATGTGGAAGATATCCCGGGGCTTATGGAAGCAAGCGATATGATCATTGCCAAGTCGGGTGGCTTAGCGACTACAGAATGCCTATGTGCTCGCTTGCCACTTATTTTGGTGGGTAAATCCTATGGGCAAGAGCGCGCTAATACGCTTACCTTTACCGCGGCTGGCGCTGCGGTAAAGGCGGAAACTTCCGAAGAGCTCCTCACCGAACTTGATCAAATCCACTCGAATCCCGAGCGGCTTGAAACTATGCTTTCTGGTGGCGAATCTTTGCGACGTCCCCATGCAGCACGCGATATTGCTACGACCACGCTTGATATGGTGGGAAAGATACAGCTACCAAAGCGCCATTTCGCGAAAGTGTATTGGGGCAAGAAGCCTTATCGCGTTCGCTGATGTTTCTCTAAAGGCGCATGCTAAATCATGCATATCAAATTATTAAGTTATAGGGGTAAAAAATAGATAAAAGATCTAAATACCCCAATAACTATCAAATTTCCTATTTCCACTTGTTATTCATGGAGGCTTTTCTGCACTCCACAACTAAATCAATCATGGCCTGAGCTTGCAAAATTCTTCTCTGTTATTCACAGACACTTTTCTGCAATCCGCAAATACTGGTATTGGTGCGCAAATCATGCCACAAAGTGAGCGAGGAACTACTTGTATCAAATACTTGTACTAACGTTGTAGTCTTTTCATATGAGGCAGATTTTCCAAATTGAGAAGAAGCTTTTGCGGATTGCTGTGTCGCCGATGGTGTTGCAGTGGACGCCATCGCCGCCGACGGCGTTGCGACCGATGCCATTCCCGCCGATGGCGTTACAGCCGATGGCAGTACTTCTGCTGTGATATCGATAAAACGTTCAACAAAATGAGGGTTGTAGTACACGTGCGAACGATCTTCTAGCAAGGCTCCGTAGTAGATATCTGCCTCTACCAGATCTTGGAACAAATGGCTGCCATAGGAAAGCTCAGGTGAATAACCAGCTTCTGAAGAAGCAACTTCGCATATGCCCATAAGATTACTTACGTCGGCGAAGGCAACAGGCACGCCAAGTTCAGGGGAGGAAGTTCCAATGCGCCCTGGCACCAGCAACAAACAGTTGTTGCCCGTATTGCGAAAATGCTCGTTAACCATTTCAATGAGACGTGCTGCCGTAGGCTTTTCGATGTGGGGACACTGATAATAACGAAGGGGATCAACTACTACTACGACATCGATGGGGGTAACACGCGATTTTCCCATCGCGCACTGCTTAATGCTGAAATACGTATCTTCTTGGGGCAGCTTTGGTAAATCAATACGCTTTCCAGATTGCAGCAGGTGAAGCGGTCGGCATTGCAGAAGATTAACAACAAACTCGTTGTCCTTGCCAACATTTACGGTGTATTCGATATCGACGGGATGTTCGTAACAGCGCTCCAAGGTTGAAAGCATGTTCGCCATTAGCGTCGTAAATTCGCGGTTTTCAGCCAGCCCCTGACACGAAGCGAATAAAACGGGACGAAACTGACCCCGTTCGCGCAGTCTTCCCTCCGCTTCGCGATCGTGTTCGAACACGACTTGTTGGGCAAAGCGGGGAAACAAATCAGCCAAATCGAGCACGTTGCATTCGGTTATGGTGCGTTTTTCCAGATCGAGAACATCGGCATTATGCTGAGAATAACGATGTTTATCTGCCCAAGTTTGATTTGTTTGTGCCAAAGGCTTATCAAGGCTAATAATGCGTGGGTAGTCTGACTGAGTTCGATCGACGGCTTTTGTACCGAGCCCCGCAACAAGACGAAGCATCCCTGCGCTCGGGTCAAGTGAATCAGACCAGCGATAGGTGCTATGGGAATAGCCGACACCCGCAGCTGTTGGCATAAACAACCGATGTCCGTAATGCGATCCGCTTACGCGCATAACAAGAAGCGCCATCTGCTCTTCTTTACGATCAAGCCCATTACGACGACGATATTCAAGAGCGGAAGGATTCATGGTGGACGCGTAGACACGGCGTACTGCTGATTCGAATGCGTCAAGTCGCTCTTCGAGCGATCCCATGTTGGCGCAAAAAACCGAATCGTATTTTCCGGCGAAGGCGTTACCGAAGCCGTCCTCTAAGAAGCTACTGGAGCGCACAATGATGGGCGCCTGCCCGTAATAATCCAAAATGCGCATAAAGCGTTCGCGAATGTCCTCAGGAAAGGACCCATTGAGCAAGCCCTCTTTCAGAGCAGGGGCTTCATCGATGAATCCCTCTTCACTTCGTTGTTTTATGCGAATAGTCCACAGATCGTTGGCAACCAAATAGGAATAAAACACATCCGAGCCAAGATAGAACGAGTCGTGCGGTTCGAGGTGCTTATACACCTCTGGCTGTTGCAGCTGAATCATTTTGCGCGCGAGAAGCATGCCGCAAGCTTTGCCGCCAATGATTCCGGTTCCTACCATATGATTACGGACTTCGAAATAATCGGTTGGTTCAAAATAACGCTTAACCATTTCGCGCATTTTGGGATCTTTGGTAATCATCATGTTGCACATTTTGGTGCAGGTGTTAGCGGTTAAAGTTCCTTGCCTGAAGTCCGACTGAGCAGCCGCAAAAAATCGATCCCAACTGTCGGTGTTGCGATCGGGTGCTGCTTGAGCTTCCTCGCCTGCAAGGGCATAAAATTTGCTTGCTTCCATGCCATCGGTCAAAGTAAAAACTTCTTTGGTTTGTGGAGAATAGCGGTGGGCTAAAAACATGGTTTCGCTATAGCGGTTCCACATCTTGAGAGGGTGAACATACAGATCGTTTTCGGGTGAAGAATACACGTCGATTAGAACTTGAGTGGTATCGCGAATTTTCGCGATGGTTTGAAACGAATGACCTCCGCGAATAATAGGAAAGTAAGCAACCGTATCAAGTTCAAATAAGTAGGGACACGTTACTCTAAAAAAGTTGCCCATCATAAGATCAGCAGACCAGGCAGCTTGTAATTCGCTTAAGCAATCAAATACATAGCAGGCTTCGCGACCTTCTTTGGTGATAAGTTCTCGAACTTCAATCGTGAATGCCTCAAATCCTTTATGAGGATTGAGCTCATAGATAGTAACGCCTGGCTGCGGTTTTACCAGAGGCTCATGGGAGGCAAAACGCATATAAATAATAGGGCGTTTGTCTGCGAGGCACTGTGCTACAAACGGCTCAACGAATGTTGGAAAATCTTCAAGTGATGATAGCTGCCAAACCACGTTGTCGCCTAAACGAATGTTGTCGAAAACAGTATCAAGCTGAGGAATGCCACACGAAATACGATCGAATGCTGCCATAAGGGTCCTATCACTGGATTGATTGCTAGATCGGATTGGCTAGTGTTTGCGGCTTGGATAATCCTTAGAGATAGGCAAAATCCAAGCATGTACCCTGATCATAGGCTTAATGTGTTTCGTGATTGTGAACGAGAGTACTTTGGGTACTCCTCATTGCGCAGCTCAGGCAATGTTAATTGATTACCATACGCTGAACGTAAACGTCGTTTCGCAAATCGCGAGCGTGTTCAGGTGATAGTTCTCCGGCGCGCTGGGCAAGCTTAATAAATTCAAGTTCACGAGATAAAGCAGCATCCTGGATGTCGTCAATTGCTTCGTTAACGCGCTGAGCCGCCATCATGCGCGCTTGGAGCCCCTCGACATCGATATCGTCATCTTCGTAAATGTTGCTAAGCTCTTCAGCAAAGGCATTAGCCTGGTCGTAGAGTTCGTCGCATCGTTTAACCAGAGCGCACGCTTGCGCTGCAACTTCGTCGCTGGCAAGAGGAATAAGCTCGCGAATGCGGTCGGCATAGCGCTTCATTACTACCGCGGTGGCGGGCTCATCGACACTTTCGGGAAGATTGTCGGCAGGCACTTCGGCGGTTTCTTCATTCTCGGGTAGGTCGCCAGTAGGTGCTTTATCGGTTTCTTCACGTCGGTTGATTGCTTCTCCTGAAAGGTTTTCTGACAAACTTTCCAAAAGAGTGGCAGCGGCATCTTTGAGTGGCACTTCTGCAGGAGTGGTGAGACGTTTTGTGAGATTTTCGGCTACGTGTTCTAAAGAAGTGTTGGCTAGAGAGGTGCTGGCGGCGGCCGACGAAGGCGAGTTCTGATCGTTTGGATTATCGAGGGCTTCCAGTGCCTGTTCTCCTGTAACTGACCCAGTGAGGTGGGCATCTGCTTGAATAGCATCGATAACGCGGGTTAGTACGGCGATCTCCGCGTCTGCATAGCCTTTGGTACGTTTTTCGAGCGGCTTTAGGGGCACTAGTTTGCGTACTGCGAAGTTAGCAAGAATCATGGTGCATACGATAACGCCGGCGGTTAAAAACAAAAGTTCGGTACGCATAGGAAACGCATCACCTGAAGCTACGGTTAGCGGGATAGTGAGAATAAGTGCTAGGGTAACGCCTCCTTTGGGGCCGGCAAAAGCCATTCCTAAGGTGCCCCTCAGATTTCTTTTTGAAAAGCAAATACGCAGAGGCCTGCCGCTGCGACGCGTATGAACCAAATCCATGCCCAGGATCCAGAAAAAGCGAACAGCTTCCAATACGAACGTAAGGACAAAAACGGTAAGGATGAGCAGGGCTGCATCGACAGAGCCGCTTTGTATTGCTGGAATGAATGTGCTGGGGAGTTGAATGCCAAGTACCACAAAAATAACGCCATTCAATACGAACTCGAGAGTTTTCCATACGCTTGAAGCCTGGAGGCGTTGGCGAGAGGAAGCGATGGTCCGTTTATGGGGCAGAAGCGAAATGGTCATGCCTGCCATAACAACCGCAATAACACCACCTACATGAATTTGTTCGCAGATGAGGTAAATGATGAAGGGGGTTAATAATTCAAGGACTACGTGCACGGTGGGGTTGTCGAGTCCATAACGGCGCATCATGCTGGTAAGTCCCCAGAAAGCAAATCCCAGCAAAGCACCGACGAATAGTCCGCCAAAAAGCTCAAGTGCAAATTCTTCTCCTGCGTGGGTAAGCGAAAACGCTCCGGAGACAACGACGGCAATAGCGCACTGAAAACCAATGGTACCTGTGACGTCATTGAAGAGCGCTTCGCCATTGAGGAGCGCTTCATGACGACGACCGAAGCGTATTTCTTTGGCGAGTGCGGTGACGGCAGCGGCATCGGTTGATCCCATTGCTGCGCCAAAGGCAAGGGCAGCTGCAAGGGGAATAGCGGGGATTAGGGCATTTAAGGTTGCGCCCATTGCAATCATGGTTAGCAGAACGAGGCCCGTTACGAGGGAGGCTATGCCAAAGCGATTCTGATAGAGTTCTCCCGAATCTACTCGCCGCGATTCATTGAAGTGAAGGGGAGCAATGAAGAGGATTAAGAGAAGCTCGGCATCTAGATTAATGGAGGAGGGCAACGGGATAACAAGGGCGATTATTACACCCAGAATGATTTGAACTAAAGGAAGAGAGACGCCGTGTAAGACCTGATCAAGAAGGCTCGATGCCACTACGGCTACAAGTAAAAACAAGATTAGTTCAAGAAGTTCCATGCCACACCTTTATGTTGCACTTTGAGAGTTTTGCTACGTGTTTTGGTAAAAGATAGGGGGAAATACTAACAATTGCAACGAGTGCTCGTGTCGAACTAGGAGAAGTCAACGATATTTCCAGATGAAGGGTTTGCTGTTTGGAGCTCTCGTACGAAGTCTTCTTGGGTAAGGAAGTGTTGTGCGTCTTCAAAAGTACCCATTGCGTGAAGTGGCTAACTTGTATATAATTTTCAGGCGCTTTAGCGATAGAATTACTGGATACAAGTTGTCTATTTGAATTATAGAATTCTTTGTTTCATTTTTATCCTAAGGACAGCATTCAATGCCAACGTGGCTCAGTTGGTAGAGCAACGCACTCGTAATGCGTAGGTCGCCGGTTCGAGTCCGGCCGTTGGCTCCACGAATTCGCAGGTCAGTCGCTTGTCGGCTGGCCTTTTTGCGTATTGGGGAGTGTTTTGGGAGTGTGGAGCGGTTTGGTTTTGACCTGTAAGTCTTAGTGTTGGTCTATAAACCTGGATTTTGACACATTTTAGGCTCGTGTGTATGTTTGTGTTTGACCATTTGTGGAATAATATTCCACAAATGTGAAGTATTTTATTTAGAACTAAACACTAATATAGAAAATGTTGTATAAATTCATGGAGCTCGAAGCGATATTTAGAGATTCGTGAATTTCAGAATTGTTTATAAACTATTTTTATACACACAAGACCAAAATGTGGCAAAACTCGCAATTCTCAAACACAAAAGTGCACACAAGCTAAAAATGTGGCAGATGTAGTGGCTACTTTGATGATGAATCTGGTGTTTGCTTCGGAGGTAGATTTGGTAGTTATCGCTGCAGTGGTGGATTTTGCAGTCTTTACTGCTGCTCATCTTTTGATTAATAGCTTCCATCTGTTGAGGACGTGAAGCGTCCGAAACAATAAACCATCCGCTAAACGGCTAGTAAGTAATCAATGCGTGAACTTTTGAGTTGGGCGCACAGTATTCTGCTCAGGAGCTTTGCTATACTATTACCAAGCACCAAGCGCTTGGTAAGGAGAAGCAATGGGAGTGTCCGCGTTAAATCAATCTCAAACAGTAAAAATTTCCAGTAAACGTCAAATCACCATTCCCTCAAAGTTTTACGAGGCAGGCGGTTTTGATGAATACGCTCTGTGCACTTGGACCGAAAATGGTCTCTTACTTCAGCCGCTAAAAGTTAATGATGAAGACAATTCGGTAACAATCCTTCGTCAGCTTGTTGCTGAAGGGTACGAAGGTGATGAGCTGGTTGATAAGTATGAAGAGATTCAAAACAAAATAGTTTCTATTAAGCACAAGCTTCAAAAAGCAGAAGACGACATAGCCGAAGGCCGAGTAGGCCCAGTAGGTGAGATGTTCGAAAGCGTTAGGAAGCAATATGGCTTGGAACCTTATCAAGACTGAAGCCTTTCAAGAGGATTTCGAAGAGCTTGTTGCTTACTGTGCGATCGCGGCATCGAAAAAAGGTTTAAAAAAATTTGTGGATTCTATAGAGGGTGCTACTCGTTTTTTAGCAGAGAATCCTATGATCCATTCTGTTTCTAGGAAGTTCTATTTGTCATCTGGTGGATACCGGGAGCATCTCGTAGGTAATTATGTAATTATTTATCGCATTGAAGGATCGCTAGTCATTTTGTGCCGTCTTTTTCATCAAAGACGGAACTATCAGCAATTTGTTATTGAGTGGTAATTGCTAGTTGCTCTCGAAACTATTCAAGTAAGCTTTTCTCGGATGTCTAATCTTGGGCATCTAATTCGGGAAGTAATTTAGGCGGCAGCGTACGAAGGGAGCGTAGCGAGGGTGATGGGGGAACTTAACGGGGCTCCTCTATGGGGTAATCATTGCTGGATTTGCGGGCACGATCAAAGTAAAGCACCTACTGATCTCATTGATTCCTTTAAAGCTACTTTCTCCCGCTGCGCTTATTTCGTTTCCTCATAAACGAAAACTTTGGGCATAATGACGCATGGCATACTCGAGATCAGGAGCGATCTCAACATTTCTATAGGAACATGCTTTCCTGAGCGCATTGATCCTTCTTTCGACGAGAATTTTTTCGTAGGGCTCTGATTCTGCTCTATTGTTTGATGCAGATTTGAATATGAAATTACCCGGCGAAAGCATTAATTGGGCATAGCGAATAGAAGCTTCCTCCCAGCTTAAATCTATTCCGATCCTATCAAGAGAAAACTGCTCACAGTATTCCGACCACCATGATCGAAGCATGTATTTGCTTTCGAAGTGATTGTAAAATGTCTGTCTCGAAATTCCTGCATTCTTGCATATGTCATTTACGCTTATGACCTCTAAGGGTCGATCAACGCTTTTGAGTATGCGAAGACACATAAGAATATGCTTGGACATGGGGTTTCTTCTTGGAGGAATTACCTGGTAACCGCACAAGGTTCGTTCAGTGTAATACGGCGATGGTTGAGGTCTCGAATAAATTGCAAATGGCAATTGTTGTAGGCTTAATTTGGGGCTGGTCTTCTGGGGTCATGCAGACACGAATGTGCGACGTAATCAAAGCTCTGGCTGAAGGTAAGAAATTTATTCATTTCTAATTCGAAATTTGTTGATAAGGAATATCTCATGAAAAAGACACCTTTGTTTTATATTTCACCAGCACTATTGGTTTCAGTTTCCCTCATTGGGATTGGATATGCTGCCCTACATTCCTTCCTGAATAAAGAATGGGGCAAAGGGTGTCATGATTGGAGTGAAGAGTAGAGTTTCCTTTGATGGGTCACTTAATTCTTTGACAGGTTTGCTAGAAATATAGTTTATAGCGTAACAATTGCAGGTTATAAGGCTGTTTGTTTCTGGCAATATAGTTGAAACTAGGGCTATCCGTTTTGCGGGTAGCCCTAATTAGTCTGTATTTCTAAATTCTACTTGACTTTAACGTTGCGTCATGGTGCATGCTGTAATACGTAAGCTGCAGCGAAAAAGGAAACCATCGGAATGAACGAACAGGAAGCCTTTGAGCAGATAAAGGCGCATGAAATAGAAGAATTTGAAGAAACCTATGGGGAAGAAGCGCGCGAGCGCTATGGAACAGATGCGATCGAAGCATCCACTGCACGTTTACTGAATATGTCGCACGAAGAATGGGATACAAAAACAATGCTCGAAGAATCGATCAAAGAACAGCTGTGCCAAGCCATGGCAACCAGAGATACTTTAAGCGAAGAAGCCCAAGAGTTGGTGCGCATGCATCAGAAATGGATCCGCCTTCACTGGGGAGAACGATACAACAAAGAGGCTTATCGAGGATTGGCTGAGGGATATCTGTCAGACCCGCGCTTCGTGGAGTATTACGATAAAAGCGCAGGGGTTGGTGCGACTGAATTTCTCGTGAAAGCCATTAGAGAAAACGCATAGAGTTCATCATTAATAGATTGGTGTTGTTGGCGCAATCGCTTGGACTTAATACGTGCTGGGTTGCACTGACTTACAAAAAGAAAAACAGTGCAGCTCAAATCGCACCAGGAGAAAAATTCGTGTTATGTATTGCGATTGGCCACGGCAAAATGCAGGGCGTAGCTCACAAAATAAAAACAGCAGAAAAGGTTAGCCGTATTCCTTCAGAAGGAGAAATGCTCGACTGGTTTAAAGCGGGTATAGATGCGGCACTTCTTGCTCCTATCGCAATGAATCAGCAGAGATTTCGCTTTGATTTGCAGGGAACAGACAATCAGGGAATTGCCCTTGTTCGAGCTAATGCGTTGCCAACAATTTCGTGTGGTAAGGTTGATCTAGGAATCGCAAAGCTTCATTTCGAATTGGGTGCGAATACGGTTTCGAATCTCTGGCGTTTTGTGTAACGGGATTTGCTTCCTGGTGCCGTGCATGGCGATCCTCTTATCAAGGCAGATGACATCACGAAGAAAGTATTCGATTTTGCAGATGAAATAGTGTTTGGAAAGGTTCGCCAACGTCCAGATTTGCCCGAGGTAAAAACCCTTTCTTAATCCTCGTGGTTACTCCAAATTGAAAGTAGCGATGGTGTCCTGATCTTCTAAAGTGACAATTTGAGGTTTTGGCGATTGGAATTCAGTAGCCGTGTCGGAAGTCTGAGCATTCTCATCTTCTGATGCGGCTTCGTTATCTGAAGAACCAGCAGAATTGGTTGCCCCATCCGAGCTAGTTGACACCGGCTTCACCATAAGCGTATAGGTACCCTGTTCGGTTACGTCGCTGAGAGCATAAACGGTATTGACGTCAACGGTGGCTGTGCAGAATGCTTCGGGATCGTTGTTGGGATTGTCATCGGTGAGAACTTCTGAAGCAATGCCTTTGTAAACTCCTACTTCAACTTGATCAAGAGAGCTATTTGTGGTGTTGACCTGCACTGACAAAGTGCCTACTTGAGAAGAGAATACGCAAGAATTCACCATAAGAGCTATTATGATAAGAGCTCCTGCGAGTACTCCAATGAAAGAGCCGCGAATGCGAAAACGAGGGCCCTTAGTTGGTTTTTGCGTCGAATCTGATTGAGTATTTGAAGACTGTTCCATTTAACTAACCCGTCTCAAGTGTTGTGCTTTAATGCGATATCTTAAGTACTACGTTTCAAGCGATAGCTGTCCCTCATTTTATATGAATTCCCACAACATTTTGGTCCAAATGATAAAGACAGTATGTGTCTCTTGGCGCGTCTTCTGATGCGAGCTCTGATCGAAATCAGCGTGCTGCTTTTGATGGAGGGTAGCATGCGGCTCTTCATCAAAATTAGCAGGCCGCTCTTGACCTGCCTTTTAGCAGAGCTCTTTGAGGTGTCTTCTGCATCAATCACTTTTAGGACAGCTATTCCCGATTTTGATCTTCTGTCATGCCCTCCCCAAAAAAATCGATTTGTCCTGAAAATCGATTCTCTGAACTACTTATTCTTATCGGAAATCTGAGAGCTACTAGCGATGGTTACAAAAAAGATAATTCTCGTTACAAATATGCTAAAATTGTGGAAATGCTATAAAAATACTAGCATTTTACATAAAACGTGTTCTAAGCGGTTGAACAGGCATTAATACTCGTGGTAGCATGAAAGATGCAATTCTCGCTTATATCCTGAAACGTTCTTATCGTTACTTAATCCCTAAAACAATGTTAACTGCGGAGGATTGAAAAAGAACCTTTCAGGAGGGGGGTCGCTACCCAATTTCCCGAATGACTTTTAGCAAATTCGTAGAACGTCTTTTGGGATTTATAAGGGTGGGTACAAAGCCTCCTTGTTTTTGGATACGACATTGCGTCGCTTTGTGCAGACGCTTAATAGAGACGCCTTTTTGAGTGTTGTTTCGGGACGTTGTCGGAGTGTTGTTTTGGAAGGGGCCCATCATGAAGTCGTTTAGCAGACGGCGGCATAGCCAGCCTTATGTTCAGGCAGAAGCTTTAGTAGATGCTCGCAATAAAGTGTTTAACGTAATCATGGCAGTACTTTTGGTATTTACCATGCTGCCTATTACTGCGTTTACGTATGAAAGCCAGGCTTCAGCAGAGACCTTGGATTCAAGTGGAACTACTCAGGTAAGTGAATATTCAGACGATAGCTCTAATTCGTCTGGAGGAAGCACGTCAGATAGTTCAGCCGCCACAAGCAGTGGCTCTTCTGAAGGAGAATCCTCAAGCCCAGAAAACGCTGACGGGGGGGGGTATCCCTCAACTGCAGTAGATCCATCAGATGATAACACCCAAAGCGGTGACACCCAAAATGGGTCCGATGGTCAAAACTCACCTAATGATCAGGGCACATCCGACGAGGGATCTGGCGCTTCGGGGCAGGACGATCAAGGTGGTTTGCCTGGTGTCCCTAGCGATGGCGAAAATAATTCCGAAGAAAACTCCCAAAACGACAATTCCGCTTCCGATGAATCTGCAGATGAGCCCGAAAAACAACGCGATCCTATGGCTTGGCAGTCCCAGCTGGATACCACCAAGCTTGACGCTTCAATAGCTGTTGAAACAGACAAGATTGACGCGCTGGAAAATAATCAGTTACCTGCTGAAATTCCTGCGACACTGCGTGTAAGCTTCGAACTTACTCCTGGAGAGGATGGCTTGCTTAAGGACGACTGGATCGAAACAACTCTTCCTTTATTCTTGTCTTTCGAAAATGCTTCACTTGAAGTGTTTCGCCTTAATGCTGATGGAACCGAAACAACCGAAAAAATTGCAAATGCCGAAATAAAAGATGGCGTTTTGAAAATCACTTTTATTGATGCTGCCGCTACTGAAGATACGGCAGCTACGGTGCGCGGCTATGTTGACATAGAGGCTTCACTCGCTTCTAGTTTATTAGGAGAAGAAGAGTCTGAACAGCTCTGGATTGCTCAGACAGGAGAAGATGGTACGCAACGCGAAGTAAAGCTTTTGCTTCCTACGTATCAATCGGTCTTGGATACTTGGAATGAAGCGCACAGCCCTTTAGGAATGCTTGGTGGCGCACTCGGCATTACTGATGGTGAAGTTGTTGCTCAGGATGAAACGGCGAAGCAAAACAATGCGAGAGTGTTGCCCGAACCCGAGGTGTCGGTAGATAACGGATCCTTTAATACTCAAGTACACTCTCAGATTATTTGGTGCGATAACAACTCTGGTAACCGTCCATCTACGAGCAGCCTTACGGGTGGGTATATTCCTCAGTATTCGCTTGATAACGGACAAACCTATCGCGATCTCATTGATTCGAATGGTAGGGTAACTGAACAGGCGAAGACTGACTTATATTTAAATGAAGAAGAAGTTGCTCGCATTGAAGGAGCGGACCTTATTCAAATCACGCAGTCTTCGGTGAATACCTACGACATCATTACCAGGGCATTGCCTGGTTCGTTGGTTACAACCACGCGTACTCCTGTTGATGAAGACAATAATGGCGAACAGGATCGAAACGATGATGGTTCGCTGAAATATGAAACTTCGACTAGTTCTTCAACAATTCATTGGATGTTAAAAGATACCAATTCCTATCCCGGATATATGGACGGTGGTAATTCCGCTTGGGATAAGCAATACAAGATGCTTACGACTGAATATGAATTTTATGTTGTAGGTAAAGTTGGTGATAAGGTATTAGTAGATATCTTCGGTGCAGAACAAGCCGAGGACTTCCAATTTGGTGCAACCATTGACGGCAAGGACCAAGGTAGTTCAAGTGTTGCTAGTAATCTAGGGGAAGGAGACGGGAAGCTTTCTATCGAGAATACCGATACAGGTTGTATCATCAAGGGCAACTTGCCCATGTATGACATAGATGGATTGCCGATTATTTATTATCTCGAGTACACGGGCGAACAAAGTGGCAAAGACTACTACCAGGTTTCTTATGACAATTCTGCATCTGAAAGCCACGGCAGTGCAACGGATGCGGTGTATGTAGGCGGCACAATGACTCTGCGTCACGCAGGTGCTACTGAATACAATGCTACTAAGGTGTGGCTGGATAACAATAATGAGAATCGTCCTGACGCAACATTTACTCTATGGAGATACTCAATCAATGGTGGTACGCCTGCAACTGCGTCGCAAGTAAGTGTGAGTTCATTACAATCCGAAGGCTCTTCTGGGGAAACGAAAGAAACAGACTATATTTCTATTACCGTTTCACCCAATGATGGCGATTCTGTTAATTTAGGGAGTCTTCTGTTTTCAAAGTATGGGGAATTAATCACTCAATTACCTAAGTATGATCCTGATGGATATCCTTATATATACGCCTTGCGCGAAGACGCTATAGCTGGCTATGAGCAGGTGTTTGGTTCTGTTGGAGAAGATGGAGCTGCGCAAGATACTCCTCCAATGTATGAAGATTCTAATGGCTGGGATTCGATTGACAATTATTCGCGTTCTGAGACTGACCGATTCATCTACAACGGTGGTACTATCTCGAACCGTTTGACGGGTACCACTACGGCAGAAATGACCAAAACTTGGGAAATTGCTGCATTTCAGGATGACTTGATCGATGTGGTCTGCACCTTTACCGCGCAAAGTCGGGTAAAGGGTTCTGACTCGGCATGGCAAAATGTTGATTCCGCTGATGCGGTACAGACTTTGACGGGTTGGAATGCGGAAACATTGAGCAAAACCGTTACCGAGTCTTTCCCGAAGTATGATTCTCACGGTAATGAACTTGAGTATCGTTGGTTGGAGACGGGCGTGACGCTTGATGGCCAGGATACGCAGTTTGTGCTGAATGACGACGGCACGGCAAGTTTCCAGTTTCAGATAGAAAACAATGAAGGTATTACCGAAACGCTCGAGTTTACTTCTACGCCGGTAACTACTACGGCTGATGATGGAACTTCATCGACTACCATTACTAATACGTTTGCCAATATTACCGATCAACATGTGGACAAATATTGGGAGCAGCCCGATGGGTCGCTTGCTCAGGTAGCGCCCGATCCAAATTATTCCGACGGTAACGCAACGGTTGAGCTGTATCGCGATGGCGTTCTTATTGGCACATACACCATGGACGGGCAAACCGATTCTACGGCTACGCCCATAACGGAATTAGGTGAAGCAACATGGCAGGAAACTCGTTCGTATCATATTGACTTCGAGAATCTGCCGAAGTATTCATCTGAAGGTCAACGTTATACGTATTTAGTGCTTGAAACTTCTAAACAAGGTTGGAACACTGAGCGCACCTATGATTCCGAAACACGTACTACGCGTATCGATAACTACTTCCCTGAAGGTGAAGGTTCTGAAATCCGTGTAACCAAGCGCTGGATTGACGGTGATGATGCAGCTCATCGTCTGAAGGTGCGCGTCGATTTAGTGGCAAATCACTATATGGCATCGCAGGCTGCCAATGCTGATGGCAGTCCTCGTTACGAATTTAACGAGGGGCAGGTTGTAGCATCGGTTGATCTTACGGCTGGCGAATTGTGGTTTGCGGAAGTGGACATTCCCATTGGTGGCTTGACGTATCAGAATTTCACGGCAGTTGAATCGTGCCTTATTGATGATAAGGGCACCGAAAGCACTGAAGATGACGAGGTGTTCTATGCGGTAACGCGCAGCGAGGCTGAGAACAATCCCGATTACGTTGATGAAGGATGGGTAAACGCTGGTTGGTCCGACGATAATAATCGTCGTGTCGCAACGAATGATCACGTATATGAAATTCTTTCAGGAAGCAACGATACGCTCCAAGCTGCGGAAGTTTCGAATCGCCGATTGGGCTTATTCGACCTTACGGTTACCAAGGATTGGGCTGACAGCTTAGGAGATATTCCAGCTGACTCGACAGACAATCTTCGTCCCGAAGCTGTTCTGACGCTTTCGTGTGATGAGAATCCCAATGCATTTTCGCTTGATAATTCGGGCAACTTACAGGTGTCTGTAAGCGGCAACATCTTGCCAGTGACTGATGCTGACGGGAATCCCGTGACGGCAACTATTGTTGATGACGCAGAAGGCGATGGTACGGGTGATGCTCAAGTAACGATCAACCGAAACAGCGCAAGTTCAACCTATTACTTCTTTGGGTTGCCAAAGTATGACGGCAACGGCATGAACGTACACTACCGCGTCAATGAGTCGTGGACGAGCGATGCGGGTGACTACCGAAGCAATAAGACGGTGGGCGACTATACTGTTGAGCCTGGCATGCGCCACTTCCATGACACGCAGCAGGTTGATTTTGACAACATCCGTTCGGGTACGCGTGACGTGGTGTTCTACAAGATGTGGTACGACAACTACGTAAGCCAGGATCTTAACCAGCGTCCCGATATTTACTTGACGCTGTACCGCGTGAGCGAAAACTATCCGAATCCGGTAGCGGTTCCTGGTTATATCAACTTCAACTGGTCGGCCATCGCCGAAGATGGTGATGCTGCTAACGAGCAGATGGTAACCATCTCTGATTTGGCGGAATACGACGACAAGGGCGCGGAGTATACCTACTACGCTTCTGAATCTATGTCTGCTGACGGTACATCCTTGAACTACGCGCCGGTTAAGTTTAACTATGGCAGCATTCAAGACGTCGCTGAGGAAGATCTTGCTATTAAGGTAGATGAGGATACTGCCAATACTGATCCGACCGAAAATGGTGCTGGTTGGGCAATCCATGAGAATGGTACGTTCGAAAACAGACTCAGTTCGGATCTTGAAGTTTCGGGTACTAAGCTTTGGGAGAATATCCCTGGTAATGTTGCTCAGGGTGATTTGCCTGAGATAACGGTGTATTTACAGCGTAAGTTGGCGAGTGATGCCCAGTGGCCTGAAATGACTGCTAACAAGAACGCCGATGGTAGTTGGTCGGTTTCGAACGCCATCAATGAAACATCGGAGCTCACAGAGGTAACGAATAATCAATATACCTTCAGCATTACGACTGATCGCGAAGGCAAGGCGCTGCCTCGTTATGACGAAAATGGCAATTTGTACGAATATCGTACGGTAGAGGTTATTTGGAGTCTTGAGAACCAGCCTGGCGGCTTTACGACCGATCAGCTTAACGGCGTAGATCTCAATGATGTGATCGACGGCGCCGTTAACTTGGTGGGCAACGTGTATGTAGTCCACCATGGTGAATCCGGCTCATTCTTGCTGCGAAATGTATACGGTGGCGAAACTGGCAACCTTACCGTGAAGAAGCTGTTTAAGGGTCGTGAAGCGGGAGATTTATATCCTGATGTTACGTTTGATGTGTATCGCTACTATGTAAACGATGAGGGTACGGCAAGCGTTCCGGAATTGGCGGCAAGCCATACTATTACTGCGAGCGATTTCGCTAACGATATATTAGGCGATACGGGCAATAGCTCCGGGACGTATACCTTTACGAATTTGCCCGTGTATGCGCCAGATGGTAGTCGCTGGGTGTATTTCGTAGCGGAACAGAATCTGAATGGCTATGAAACCGTGGTAGGTACGGGCGATCTGAATATTTCTGATCGCAATTTAGTGCCAGGTGATTCCATTAATGCGCAAGGCGTAGTTGTGGATGATGGTTCGGGTGTAGCAATGCGTTCGAGCGACCTTGGAAATGTAGATCAGACAGTTATTGCTTCGAACGAAACCGTGGATGTTACCTTCGCAAACAGCTATGAACCTGGTTCTGCGGATCTAAAGGGCACCAAGGTTTGGCACGACTACAACAACATCTTTACGGTACGTCCCGATACTCTAGATCTAACTCTTACACGTTTTGTAGGTAATAAGACTGAAGTGGTTTCTCTTAATACAACCGATTCCAGTGGAGAGAACTATTTGACTTGGACCCAGAAAGGTGAAACGGGAGACTGGACGTTCACTATTTCTAATGTAGAGAAGTGGGCACCCAACGGTCAGGCATGGACATATACCGTGACTGAAAAGTTGTCCGATGAAGTAAGTCAGCACTATTCAGTAGTTATTGGTTCCTCGTCTGTTTCGACAGCGAATCCCAATGCGTCATTTAGGTTGGAAAACGCCTTGAATGGTCGTGCGTCGGTCACGAAGACCTGGGTTGATGGTAACGACCCCTATGGTTTGCGTCCCACTACGGTAACGGTGCAATTGCAGGCGCGTACTGCCGTGGTTCAGGGTGGAGTTATAGGTCAGTATGGCGAATGGACTGATGCCTTTTCGGTATGGACTCAGTTTGCATCTGAAAAAGATTTGGCCGATCAGGGCTTTACTAAAGAATCAACTTATCGAATCCTCAATGCCGATGACAATGGTTGGCGTGGATCATGGTCTCGTCTACCCGTTTTGGCACGATATGACTCTAATTCGGTTTTGACCAGCATTCAGTATCGTGTTGTGGAAACCCAGATTGGTGATCAGGTGATTTCATCGCCTGATGAGAACGGGAATTACATAACGTATCATCCATACCAGCCTGATCAGGTAGATGGCGGTAATGCACAGGATGGTTTCACGAGCGCGATAACGAATACGCTTGAAACGACAAAAATTACCGCTTCGAAATCTTGGACAAATGATACTAACGATGCGTGGGGTACGCGCCCTGGCGATGGCACTACGTGGTCGGTAACATATCTGCTCCAGCGCAAACTTCAAGCTGAGATTGATGATGATTGGAAGTATCTGACAGGCTATGGTGATGGAGAAGCAACCGGTCCTGCTGATCCGAATGTAATTTCCCGGACCATTACTGGAACTACTGATAAGAGTTCAGTAACTTGGGAGAACTTGCCTGAGTGCGATGTGAATGGCAATGCGTATGAATACCGCATTGTTGAACAGGTGCCCGGCAGCTATGACGTTACCGGTGGAACGTTGGTTGGTACAGCGGTGGTAAATGGCATTACCTATCGTTACTATGTGGTTTCTGGTTCTAGCTCAGACGGTACCCAGGCGTACGTAAATGCATTGCGCACCGTAGACCTGATCGGTACTAAGCAGTGGAATGACTACGGCACGGGTCTGGCTAATTCCATAACCGATGCCGATCTGCCTACCATGGTACTGTACCGCCAGATCGAGGGCGGCACGCCCGAGCAGGTGAAGATGAAAAACGGCACCGATCCGATGCAGCCTGTCTGGTCTGATACAGATCATGATGGCGTATGGACATTTGTTTATAGCGATTTGCCCGCAGCGGACAAAAACGACAAGCCCTACACCTATTGGGCAGTTGAGCAGGCGGGGGCGTCTGAAGGCTACTATCCAACCTATGGCACTTCCGGCGCTGATGGCACTACCACAGACGGTGACCAGCAGACGGGTACCACCATTACAAATGTAGCAACGCGTTTCACGCTCGATAAGGTAAGCGATTGGGATACCGATGGTGCAACTGAGGGCACTCAGGGTGAGCAGCTACGGGGTATTGAGCTGACGGTCACAGGTGCGGACGGTAAGATCTATGGTGTTTGGAACCGCGCTGATGATGATACTGGTACGGTAACCAGTACGGTATGGCCTGATGGTGCAAAAGATTCTTCTCAGGGCGGCACTGCTATGACAGGCAGCAATGCCGGTTACCTGGTTGGCTTGCCTGCAGGAACCTACACTATTTCCGAGACGAGCACGCCGCCGGCTGGTTATGCCAAGGCAGAAGATGTTCATATCACCATTGCGGCAAATGGCGCAATTTCATCGAATGATGGAGCTGTTACGGTGGATGGCACCAATCCTGGCGGCACCATTACAGTCAAGGTTGTTGACCCCGTACTGCGTGGTCATTTGCAGCTGACGAAGTATGTTTCGGAAGACGGTACCTCGACAGGCCAGGGTACGGATACCCTCCAGGGCGCGAAGTTTGACCTATATCGTGTTGATATTGCGGGAGATGCCGATGCGGCCGATGAACTTATTGCCGAAGATTTAGTCACAAACAGCAGCGGCGTAATTACAACGCTGAATAACAGTACGGCTATTAGTAAGACTTCTTCCGATGGTACGTTCGACCTTACCTACGGTGGTAAATACACCACTTTGGCTGACGGTTTACCAGAAGGTAGCTACTACTTTAAGGAAACCGATGCTGGCTCTACGGCGGTAACGCCGGATGAAGGTGGTGCGCGCAGCGAGACGTTGACTATCACGCAGAAAGACCACTACGCATCGACGCAGATAGCGCTTAGTACGCAGAAGGCGAACCAGGAATTTGCCGCTACGGTCGAACTTATTAAGTACGACACATCGTCCCGAGCGGGTATCAATGGGGTTGAATTTAACCTGAAGTATCGCCCAGAAGGCTCAACGGCAACTGACTATCCGATTGGTTTGGACACATTCACCACAAAATATGACAACTTACTGGGCAAGGATGGTGTGCTCACGCTTAGTGGGCTCGAGAAAGGCGATTACCTCCTGACAGAAACCAAGAACCCTGGTTACGACATCACGGGTGGTAAGGGCTTCTCCGCCACGTTCACATTAGATAACCCTGATCATGGTCGTACCTTTATGGTTTGGCAGGATGCTGCTGACGCTATCGACTTTGAGGTAACTAATGGAAGTATTGATTATGGTGCTGGAGTTCCGAATGATCGTCTGACGGGTCAAGTAACGCTCAATAAGCGCGGCAACAAAGAAGCCATCAATGCAACGTTCGATCTGCAGATGAAGCAGGCTAATGGCTCGTGGACGACGGTTGTGTCCGGTCTTAAGACGGCAAATAGCTATGCGCTTACTTGGAACGACAACGGCAAGACTGCCACTGCGGCTGACAGCGGCAATTTGGATAAGGGGCAGCTGACTGTAACGGGACTTACCTGGAATACGTATCGCTTCATAGAAACCTCCACCGATCCGGGCTATCTGCCCGATGACGCAAATGGGGATAAGGTGAGCGGAGAGTTCACCATAACTCGCAATACGCCCAATATGGCTGTGGGCGTTACAGTCTCGAACGCCCAAACGAGCCTTGAACTTAACAAGCAGAATGAAGTTGGAGATGCGTTGGCTGGTGCCAAGTTTACGGTAACGCCAGTGGGTAATTCTGCGTTCGCAGATGGAAGCACCGCCGCTAAGACGATGACTAGCGATAGTAGTGGTTATGCAGTCCTTAATGGTCAGCTTGTAGTAGGTGGTACGTATGAGATTTACGAACAGACGGCACCTACAGGCTACGATCCGGTAGATGCGAAATTCCAAGTATATGTACAGGAAAATGGCAATCTTGATGTAGTTGGAGGTGACGCGACACTTTCAAATGGATGGGAACGTGCGGACGTTGATGATGATGGAGCGGTCGATAATCAGTTCTCGTTCATTGCAACCAACAATCATCTTGCTATTCAGTTTGCAAAAGTAAGTTCCGGAAATGGTGGACCGCTTGAAGGTGCGACCTTTAGGCTAAACGGCATGTGCATGGATAACAACTCCAGCCATGATTTCATCACGGACAAAGATGGCATGATTCAGATTGATCCGGGCTTACGTGCTGGTGTTGAATACACCTTGTATGAAACGTCTGCACCGAATGGTTATATTCAGATGACCGAGCCGTTGGTCTTCTATATGGATGAACGCGGTGAGATCGATGTAGTTGGTGACGTGCCTGAGGGTTGGACTGTGGGTGATGACAATATCTCGCTCACCGCAGCGAATGATCCAGTCAACCTGCAGATAACCAAGGTCGACCCGGATGGTGACCCACTCTTCGGCGCGGTGTTCTCCATTACACCAGTCGATGGCTCGACCTTTGCTAATGGTGACACCAATGCGGAGACGCTCCGTACAGGAGAAGATGGCTCGCTCTTTATGGGTGCCAAGCTTGTCGTGGGCAACAGCTACGATATCACCGAGGTCTCCGCACCGGAAGGCTACGAGCGTGTTACGGGCATCATGCGGGTAACGGTTGGAACTGATGGAGCTATCAACGTAGTTGGCTCGGTTGATGAAAACGGTGATGTGATAGGCACTTTGCCGCCAACGGGCTATGAGAAGATCGACCTTGATGGTGACGGCCAGCCCGACAACGCCTTTGAGGTTCAGGTAACTAATGAGCCAGTTGAAATAACCATTAATAAGGTAAGCGCGAACGATACGGCAATTCGTCTCAATGGCGCTGTGTTTGAGGTAACGGGTATTTTTGCCGACGAAATTACGGCAGAAACGCGCGAGTTTACCACGGCATCTGACGGTACGTTAGTGGGTGTCTCGAATATTTCCGCCGAGCTCAAGAGCGGACAGACCTACACGTTGACCGAACAGACGGCACCTGCAGGCTATGAGCTTATCGAGGGCACGTTGACATTTACGGTCAATGAAGATGGAACCATCACACCGCAGGGTAATATCCCAGCTGGCTATTCCATCGAACAGGGTAATGTCTCCATTGTTGCAGCTGATAACCCCATCGATTTAGCGTTCTTTAAGAAGGACTTGGGCGATACCAACGAGCTTGCTGGCGCGGAGTTCACGTTGTCTGGCACATTCGTAGACAATGTAACTCATGAAACTTCGCAGCTGACGATTGACTTCACTACGGCAGGAACGGCTATTTCGTTTGGCAATCTTTCCAACGAGGGCAATACATACAGTGTAGTGGCAGGTCAAACGTATATCCTTACTGAAACTAAAGCACCTAGTGGCTATGAGCTACTCGAACCGTTCAGCTTCACCGTAGGCACGGATGGAACTATTGCGCCTTCGGAAGGTTCTTCGCAAGTTGCGGCGGGCGAAGAGGGATATGTCATCTCCAACGACCAGGGCGGCGCAGTCACGCTCACAGCTCATGACAAACCTATAGAGGTCGTACTTGCCAAGACGAGCAGTGCAAACGAGCAGCTTGCACTAACTGGTGCAGTGTTTGAACTGTATCGCGGTGCTTCGGCTGCTGAGGGCGACTTCGTAGAACAAGTATCTACAGGTACAGACGGCACCATCGCACTCGAAAACCTCGTGGGTGGCGAAACCTATACTCTGCGTGAAGTAACGGCTCCTGCAGGTTACGAGCTACTGCCCGACGTGACCTTTACAGTTAAAACCGATGGTACTGTAACGTTGTCAGAAAATGCGCCTGCAGGTTATACCGTCACAGAAGGCGAAGACGGAGTGGTAACCTTCACGGCGGCTGATACGCCTATCGAGGCACAGCTGGTAAAGACCGATGAAGCTGGTACGCCGCTCGCGGGTGCAGTATTCAGCATTCAAGGCACTTTCACTGGCGACTATGCGCAGGAGCAAGAAATCACGCTCGATCCTACCGACGAGGATGGAATAACCTCTATTCCTGTGGCAGCGCTTATTGCAAATGAAACTTACACGATAGCTGAGCTCACTGCTCCCGACGGGTATGAGCGCGCGGGTAGTGTTAAGTTCACTGTTGCAACTAATGGAACGATCACGATTCTCTCCGACGATGCTAATGCAGCGTCGATCAGCAACAATACAGCAACGGGTGATACCAACACGGCATCGGGCGGCAATAACGAAATAACAAACAATGGCGGAGTTTCTGCTGTCGCCGGAACAAACGGCACGGGCACCTTCGCTGCTTCTTCTGAAGGTACGATGGCGGTAATTACAGCGACCAACCACCCAGTTGAGATAACCATCACTAAAACCGATGGTGCTCAAGGCTTATTACCAGGTGCCGAGTTTACGGCAACTTCAACCGATGGAACCGCAGACGGAACAGGATCTGCCCATAGTGTTATGGCAGTTACGGGCGAAGATGGTGTAGCAGTTTTGTCGGGTCTTATCGCAGGCAAGGAATACACTCTTGCTGAAACTAAGGCACCTGCTGGGTACGAGCTGTTAACAGATACGCTTACCTTTACCGTGCAGCCTGATGGCACTATTGATGCAGGATTACTTCCTCCTGCAGCGTTCTCGATCGGTGTCACAAAAGACGCAGTATCGGTAACGGATAGCCCCTTGGAGGTATCGCTGGTAAAGCAAGCACCTAACGGAGCACCGCTCGCGGGTGCGGAGTTCACAGTGGAAGGCGACTTCCCCGATGGTCAAACCAGTAAGACCTTTGCTTCGGATGAGAGCGGCATCGTATTTAATCAGCTGCAGCTTACTGGGTCTGCCGAAGGTACATGCTATTCCGTAACTGAAACAAAGGCTCCTGATGGATATGCCCAGCCTGAAGGTTCGCTCGATTTGCTGGTATATGAAGACGGAAGCGTGCAAATCGCCGAGAGTTCATCGGCTGATATGAAACAGTATGCTTCGGTTGCTTTCACCAGTGGAACTGCGGTTGTTACGCTGAACAACGAGCCACTTCCTGGAACCGAGCTTCCGCAAACTGGCGACAGCAGAATCATGCCGCTTCTTGCTGGCGCATTTGGATTGCTGGGATTGTGGGCACTTGTGATGGGCGGAATTGCTTATCGACGCTTCAGAGATATTAAGAAGTAGCACATTAAAGATCCCAAGGTTCATCTGAATCTTGGGATCGTTTTTGTTTCGACCATTTTAGCTTTCGCTTATTTGGGATCACTTTTGTTTCGGCTATTTCTGGTTTTCGCATATGAGTTAGTTCATAGACTGGTATTCACTTTTTTAGTTTGCGGATTTTACTCCCCCTTGAAAATGAAAGAGAACGAGCCAACCAAGTTTGCATTGGCTTTGTGTCGAGCATTGGCAGCAAAGCGGACTCTGGATCCCATGCTGAGTCTTGCCATAAAACGCTAAATGGACTCGGGATCTTCGGACTCAGCCAGTCCTCAAAACCAGTTGGCTTTTAGAAAAAACAGAGCGCTCGTCGCAAGGCTGAATTGGGTTTCTCGATAGCTAGTTGTTTATAGGGAGAAGGAGAGGGATGTTCACATGTGCTCGAAGAAAAACAAGCATCTTCAAGCGCTTACCTTGTTTGAACGGGGGTATGGTTACAAGGCAACAGCCAGTGAACTCAATTTAAATACCGAAACGGTTCGAGAGTGGTTGTACACCTGGAAAGCACTTGGATCAGACCTGTACAAGCATCCAGAAAAGCGTCCGCATTCCTATTCGGCGGAAGTTAAATTGGCGGCAGTGAAGGATCGACAAAAGGGCGTCCCAACTGTTGAGGTGATGAAGCGCTATCAAGTTGCGAATCGTCATCGAATCAAGGAATGGTGCAACTTGTATACGCACTATGGTGAGGCGGCCTTTGAGGATCACCTGGATTCATAGGTTGTATTTACTGTCTCCTGCAGGCATCTTCAAACCGACCGTTCACACTATTGCGCTTGCTTAAGGTTGTATTTACTGCTGCCTTCGGGCATCTTCAGAACGATTTTCAAATCACCCAAAGAATCCTATTGGGTATTGGATTAACAAGATCCCGAATAAATATAGGATTAATAATCAAGTTTAATGTCCATACGAATACTGAATTAACAATCTAAATTGATACTCATATGAGTATCAATTTAGAATCGCATCAAGAATAAAGTTGCATCAAAAATAGGGTCGCATCAGGAATAGAGTTGCTTAAAAAATAAAGACGCATTAGGAAGATAGGGCAGTACCACCAAGAGCATTGGGGCCGTTAGTGCCGAATCTGCCACATTTGAGGGAGTTATGTACTTCTCGTAAGAGCACTTTCTTTTTTGTTATTACTCAAAAAAGAAAGTATGAGTAACAAAAAAGGCGAATTTGGTTAAAATTCGCCTTTTTGCAGATAGATATTAAGCAAACAGTAACATTTAATTTTGCTTAGTAACATTTAGCATTCACGACTCGTCAAAATGCGCCAATTCTCGCTTTTAGTTTTCAAAACATGCATAAGTCGACAAGATGTGGCACTGGGGATGCGACCGACGAAGCACAACACCGGAAGCGCAGCACCGGAAGCACAACACCGAAAGCGTGCCCAGCAAGATGCAGCACCAGAAACGAAGCAATGCGACTATTTTCAAAAACTACCCAGCAAAGGTTTCTTCCAGCTGTTTGTTGGCAACTGCCTTAGGGGTTTTCCAGTCTTCGGAATCATCGGGACGAGGAGCCATCTTGCTTTCGTCGCCACCTGCATCCTTTAGTCGCTTCAAATAGTTGCGTGCTTCTTTAGCAGTTACTCCCGAGAGTGCCAAAACAGCAATCATGTTAGGAACAGCCATACAAGCATTGAAGATATCGGCAATGGTCCAAACGGCAGATACTGTCATGTAAGGGCCAATGAAAATGCAGGCAATGTAGAGCCAACGATATATTTTTACTGCCTTCAAATTGCGATTGCTGAAATACTCAAGGCAGCGCTCACCGTAATAGCTCCAACCCAAAATAGTGGTAAAACCAAACAGAGCCAAGCAAATCATCAAAATGAAAGAAACTACCTCAGGAGGAACGAACGGTAAACCTGCCTGGAAAGCAGCACTCGTAACTGCAGCGCCCTCTAAGCCAGGAATGTTGTAGGTGTTGGTCATAACTAGAGCTAAACCAGTCATGGAGCAAATGATAATGGAGTCGATGAAGGTTTGCGTCATGGTTACAAGACCCTGACGAGCAGGTTCGTTGGTCTTTGCGGCGGCAGCAGCGATTGGGGCAGAACCTAAGCCTGCTTCGTTTGCAAAAATGCCACGAGCGAGACCCATTTGCATTGCAATTAAGATCGCGCCAAACATACCAGCACCAAATGCCTGCAAGCCAAATGCATGCTGAACGATGAGGAGCAACGCTGAAGGAAGCTTATCGATGTTGTAGAAAATAAGCGTAAAGGAGAACAGTAGGAAAACTACTACCATACCTGGGACAACGCGCTCAGAAACCGTAGCGATACGCTTCAAACCACCAATAATTACCAAGCCTGCAAAAATTGCAGTTACCAGGCCTCCGATTACGGTAGCAATAGAATATTCTGCTCCAAACAGAGTTACCGTGTAGGCCATGGCGGGATCAAAGAATCCCGTTACGGCGCTTGAAATGGAATTTACCTGAGTAAAAGTACCAATACCAAATAAGCCTACGCACATACCAAAGAAAGCAAACAACTTAGCTAACCAACGCCATTTTTGTCCCATGCCGTTTTCGATGTAGTAGAACGGACCACCTAAAACATGGCCTTTTTTGTCCATAGTGCGGAACTTAACCGCCAAAAGACCCTCAGAAAACTTGGTGGCCATTCCGAACAAAGCCGCAAGCCACATCCAAAACAGTGCACCGGGACCGCCAGCAACTACTGCAGTAGCAATACCAACAATATTACCGGTACCAACTGTTGCAGACATTGCGGTGCAAAGAGCACCAAAGCTGGTAACTTCACCCTTGCCATCTTCTTCGTTTTTGAAGGTGTATTTCAGGGCTTTACCAAGTGTGCGGAATTGCAAACCGCGAAAGCGAATGGTAAGAAAGATGCCGCCTAAGAGGATTAAGGCAATCAGGGGAGGACCCCAAATAAACGTATCTATGACACCGAGTATTTCATTAATTGCGTCCAAGATAACCCTTTCTTCTTCTGATTAAATTAATTCCGTTCTCAGAGAAGGGTCTTGAACGCCTCCAAGAAAGAGATAAAGCATCTGGAGGATACAGAAAAAAGAATTCGTATAAACGAATAGAAAACTCTGTCCTTTTGCCTGAGAGTTTCGGTACGGTGCCATCAAGCAAAAATCGCTTTTGGCTCATACCTTGCCCCTTCGGCACCCGTTTTTCACGGGATTCTCCAGAGACCTCATCCATGTCCAGTTTCAAACGATTCAAGACACTTCAATGAGAGTATTTTGCAAACGCTAGTCTACACGTTGTTTGCGATTTGTGTAGTAAAAAGCTGCTTGCGATTCAGAAAATTAACGAACAGGCGGTTTTCGGTCGAAGATCATCGGCAAGCGTCAGTGGTGGTAGGAATGCCGAAAATGTCGTTGATGGCGTTAGGGTAACTGGAGACGTCATCAATAGAAGTTAGAAATGCCAGTGGTGTTATCGGCAGCACGAGAGCTGCCAGTAACGTTGCGGATAGCGCAAAAATGCTGGCGACATCAGTGGGTGTCGACGGTATTAAAAACGCCGACAAAGCAGTGGGCATCGATGGCATAAAAACGCTGACAAAATTAGCGGGTGCCGATAAAGATCATCGACACCCGCCACCAATTAACCGTTGCGCTGAATTTGTTCGACCATCTTTTGATAGGCGGCTTTCTTTGGGGTCTTCCAGTCATCTGAGTCATCAGGACGGGGCTCCATAGCCTTTTCGTTGCCTTTAGCTTCTTTTAAGCGCTTCAGATAATTATGTGCTTCCTTGGCGGTTACGCCAGAAAGAGCAAACAGGGCAATCATGTTGGGAACAGCCATGCAAGCATTGAAGATATCAGCAATGGTCCAAACGGCAGATACCGTCATATAAGGGCCAATGAAAAGACAAAGAATGTAAAGCCAGCGATAAATCTTCAGTCCGCGAGCGTTGCGATTGAAGAAATACTCGAAACAGCGTTCACCGTAATAGTTCCAACCCAAGATAGTGGTAAAGCCAAACAGAGCCAAGCAAATCATCAAGATGAAAGAAACTACCTCAGGAGGTAAGAAGGGCAAGCCCGCTTGAAATGCGGCGCTTGTGACAGAAGCACCTTCAAGACCAGGAATGTCGTAGGTACCCGTCATAACTAGAGCTAAACCAGTCATGGAACAGATGATCATAGAATCGATGAAAGTCTGCGTCATGGTTACAAGACCCTGACGAGCAGGTTCGTTGGTCTTCGCGGCAGCAGCAGCGATTGGAGCAGAACCTAAGCCTGCCTCGTTTGCGAAAATACCACGAGCGAGACCAAACTGCATCGCGATTAAGATTGCACCAAACATACCAGCGCCAAATGCCTGCAAGCCAAATGCATGCTGAACAATGAGGAGCAACGCTGCAGGAAGCTTATCAATGTTGTAGAAAATAAGCGTAAAGGAGAACACCAAGAAGATAACTACCATAGCAGGCACTACCTTTTCAGAGAAGGTAGCGATGCGCTTCAAACCGCCAATAATAACCAGGCCTGCCAGTACCGCAGTGAGTAAGCCTCCGATAACCGTAGCGATAGAGAATTCTCCACCAAGAATGTTTACGGTGTTGGACATGGCGGGATCAAAGAATCCCGTTACGGCGCTTGAAATGGAGTTGATTTGCGTAAAGGTGCCCATGCCGAACAAGGCAACGCACATACCGAAAAAGGCAAATGCTTTTGCAAGCCAACGCCAACGCTGACCCATGCCGTTTTCGATGTAGTAGAACGGTCCACCTAAAACATGGCCTTTTTTATCCATGGTACGGAACTTAACCGCCAAAAGGCCTTCAGAAAACTTGGTGGCCATTCCGAACAGAGCTGCAAGCCACATCCAAAACAGTGCACCGGGACCGCCAGCAACTACTGCAGTAGCAATACCAACAATATTACCGGTACCAACTGTTGCAGACATTGCGGTGCAAAGAGCACCAAAGCTGGTAACTTCGCCCTTACCATCTTCTTCATTTTTGAAGGTGTATTTCAGGGCGAGTCCTAAAGTGCGGAACTGAATACCTCGTAAACGGAATGTAAGGAAAATGCCGCCCAATAAAATAAGGGCAATAAGGGGTGGACCCCAAACAACACTATCGATTGCGGTAAGTATATTGGTGAATTCTTCCAAGGTAGCACCTTCTTCCTGCCTTTAATACATCGTCTCTTCAAGGTTTGAGTTGCAGAAATGGAAGAAGATGAGGAATAAAAATGAGAACAAATAAGGCAGTGCTCTGTCCTTTTGCCTGAGAGTTTCGGTACGGTGCAGACAGGTATAGCGTCAACAAACGAATTGCTGTCAGCTAAGTTAGCTGTCGTGCTTTTGCACCTTGCCCCTTCGGCACCCGCTTTTCGCGGGATTCTCCAGAGACCTCATCCATGTCCAGTTTCACAACGATTCAAGACATTTTGTAGAGGAGATGATGTGGTGAGGGTAGTTTACTACCGCAAATGTTTCGAATTTGAGTCGAATACTCTTTTCGGATGAAATTGAACCTTTGTGGTAGTAAAGGCGAGGTGGGCCTTGGTGTCAAAGGTAGGTAATCATCGATCAGCGGATTTTGCACTTAAATATCTAAGCGGCGGAAATCCAATGTCGAAGTGAATTGGACGCACGTCGAAGGGGATTACCTGCCAGGCGGCAGCTGTCAACAGGCTTTTACTTGAGCGAGTCATTAGCGGGTTATTACAGGCAATCTAGCCGAGTTAGTCGTAAAGCATTCAATTACAGGTTTTCACCCAAGCGAGCCATCAAGCAGGCTCTCCAATTGCGCTAGGCGCAATAGGATAAGCCTGCTTGGCTAAATCACCTGCTCGGCCAAATCGCTGAGTTTTACGTGGACTGGTTCCTACCAGATAGAGCGAGCACCATCCACATAAAGGGGTGTGCCATTTACCATATCGGAGCAATCGCACGCTAAGAAGAGCGCTGCTGCTGCAATGTCCATCGGGTCTCCCACTTTGCGGTTGTGGGGGATAGGATGGGTGATTGCCTCGTATGCGCGAGGTTTGTTCAGGGTGCTTTGTGTCATGTTGGTATCAATATAGCCAGGGCAAATGCAATTGACTCGAATGTTGAAACGAGCCCACTCAAAGGCCATGCAGCGTGTCAACTGCAAAACAGCAGCTTTTGCTGATGCGTAAGCTGCCATACGGGTAGAGGCAACGCGGGCTACCACTGATGCCAAATTAATGATGTTGCCCTGTTCTTGTTCGATCATTATTTTCGCAACGCGCTGCGAAAGGAAGAAGACCGCTTTGTAGTCAGTATCTACTACTCGATCGAATTCATCTTCATCGGTATCTACGATAAGCTGGTCATTACTCAATACTACGCCAGCATTGTTTACTAGGATATCGATGCGACCGAAAGCATCCATAGCGGTTTGCACAAGAGCGTCTTGATCTTCGTTGGATCTAACATCGCATCGTACAGGAATAATGTGCGTACCCAGTTCGCGACCAGATTCTTCTGCTATTTCTTTGGCACGGGCTACGATTTTCTCTTCGTCCATATCGGCAATTACTAAATCGGCGCCGTATGCTGCAAAGGTGCGTGCAATAGCGCGTCCTATGCCGATTTCGCTTCCAACCCCGGTAATAATTGCTTTTTTCCCAGTCAGATCAAAGCGTGGGATCCCCATTTGTCCCGTGGTAAAAATAGTGTGGTCGCTTCCCTTCATAGTTCCCCTCCTATGATTGCGGTTATTAATGTGCGTCATTAATGATAAAACGAAAGGACGCCTGCAAGGGCGCCCCAACTAATTGATTTATTTCAAGTTTAAACCTTCTTATTAAGTATCTTTTGTGCTATGGATTGTCAGGCTTTGGAGACCTCGGCGCTTTGCCAGTCAAAAGCCTTAAACTCCAGAGGTCTCGCATTTTAGGCATTTTAGAGACTCACACTTTGGAAGCTGCACCTTAGAGACCTTCACGCTCCAGGTAGGATTTCATGGCGTATTGCGTAATGTCTGAACGATTTATAACACCCACCACTCTGCCATGATCTAATACGGGTGCTTTCTTTAAATGGTTGTCTCCTAAAATTCGACAAACTTGGGGGAGGTCTGCATCGATGTCAACTCCGATGGTGTTTCGCGTCGCAATTTCCATGACGTTACGATTAACCAAAGCATCAAGTTTCTCGTCGAATCCAGAATTATCACGCTGTAAACGCATGATTAGAACTACTGGGTCGGTATACATATGGCTTCGATCGGATAATTCACGCATAACGTCGCCATCAGAAACAAAACCGACAGGTTCGTTTTTGTCGTTGACAATAGGCATAGCACTTACGTTCTTTTCGACAAACATATGAATCGCGTCGAGTACTGTTGCGCTAGCAGGGAGTGTGAATACGTCGCGTCGCATAATGGTTTCCAGAAGCGAAGTTTCGGTACGAATAGGAGCTTCGTCCGAACGGGCAGCTGGCTTGTTCTTCACAAAGATAAAAGTCATGATCAAGCCAATAGTGCACAGCACTCCCGATACGGCAAACGATATATTGATGCCAGTAATGCTTGCATGAACCGAATCCATGGAACCCATGAGAGATGCGGCAACAAGTGTGTAAACTGAAACTAAGATTGCAGTACCAAGAGAACCGGAGACTTGACGAAGTGTGTTGTTTACCGAGGTTCCGTGATTCATTACTTTGTTGTCAAGCGCATTCATTGCCCACGTTGTAATTGGCATGTTGACTAACGAAAGCGAGAACATACGAATCGTGTAGAGCACCGTGAGGAATACCACATCGGTACTATCATTTAAGGTCGCAAAAGCAAAGGTGCTGATAACCAATAAAGACATACCGATAATACTCAGAACACGGGGGCCATGCTTGTCAAAGAGGCGACCAGCAACAGGACCCATAATGCCCATCAAGATAGCACCTGGCATTAGGACTAAACCTGATACGGTGGCGGAATAGCCCATGAGAGACTGCAGGTATATTGGCATCAAAATGCCTGCGGATAGAAGAGATGCTTGTACAAGCATGCCAATGATGGTGCCCATCAAGAATTTGTGATTCTGAAGTACCCGCACATTAAGCATGGGTTTTTCCATGGAAAGCTGACGACGGAAGAAGAAAACAAGAATCACTACGCCGATAAGACTTGCTACAAGTGCCTCGACGCTGATGCCTGATGAACCAATTACGCTAAAGCCGTAAAGCATGGTGCCAAATCCGAGGGTGGATAGGATAAGTGAAGGCTTATCCAGGGTAACGCCTTCAGAATTGGGCTTTTGTTTCTGCAGAACAAAGGGAGTTATTGCAATAACGATTGCGGCAAACACCGCGATTGCCAAGAACAAATCGCGCCAGCTGTAGTGGTCAATTACCAAACCTGCAACAGTAGGACCGATGGCGGGGCCGAAAGCGATTACCACACCAAACATACCCATTGCCGTGCCACGACGTTCGACGGGGAACATGAGCATGAGCACTGTCATAACCATAGGCATAAGGATACCTGCGCCTGCTGCTTGTGCTAAGCGACCGGTAAGCAAAAGAGGGAAATTTGGTGCTAAGCCGCAAAGCAAACTACCCAAGGCGAAAATGCCCATGGAAACAATAAACAGAGAACGGGTTGTGAAACGGTCAATTAAAAAGGCCGTTATAGGGATCATGATTGCATTTACAAGAGTAAAGCCTGTGGTGAGCCATTGTGCCGTTGCCGCATCGATGCCCATTTCTGCCATGATGGGAGGAAGTGCGGGGGTTACTACTGTTTGGTTAAGCACGGTTACAAAAGCGCCCAGAATAAGAATAATGAGCGTAACTTTTTGTTTGCTTGTTAAACCCCAGCCCATATGCGACCTTTCTTTTTGTGCTCTTCGACAGTTTTTTTCTAGTGATAATATTACACTCGGTGTATTAATATAGTAAGTGTAAGTTTTGTAGATATACGTAAACGGCATGCTAAACATCATATTTATAAAGTAAGTTTCGAATTGTAGTGCGGAGAGTGCGAAAAAGGTAAAGGCAGGGCGCACAGGGAAATCATGAGCAAGCAAACTAACAAAAAAGACGAAAGCACCAGTCTTAAAAGTGATGGTGGTAGTAAAAGCGATGGTAGTACTGTCTCGCAAAGTAACGATAGTCTCGTGAATCTTGGTTTGCGAGAAAGAAAGAAGGAACAAACTCGACAGGCGTTAGAAAAAGCTATTCTCTGTCTCGTGATAGAAAAAGGCTATGAAGAAGTTACCGTTGAAGAGGTTTGTCAAAAGGTAGGTATTTCACGTAAGACCTTCTTTAATTACTTTTCCTCAAAACGAGCTGCTGTTCTTGGTCGTTCCTGCATCCCCAGTAAAGAGATGTTTTTGAAAGCCTTAGAGTCACATCCAGATTCTGATTATATTGATGTGATTACGGGGTGTATCGAACATGGCCTCACGGCAGAAGACGCCTCTCAAGAAATTAGGGATTTGCGCAAAACTGCCATGCTGGGTTCTCCGGAAATATTTTTTCGGAGCAATAAGAGCTCTTTAGTGTTGCAGCCTGCCATCATTGAAACTCTTCATGCTTACTTCACCAAGTATCCCGAAAGACGTAAAGCACCTGAATTGTCTCTTGATGAAGAATGTCTCATTGGTACGTCAGCCATAATTTGTGTCATGCGTTCGCATATTATGCTCTCGAGTTTTAAGGATCACCCTGCTCGTATTAGCGAAGCAAGAGAAGCGGTAAAAAGGTATTTATCGTAAAAATTTTCAAATTTAAACAATTAAAGTAAAAACATTTAAAATAACGAAACTGTGTTTATTGGACCGGTGTCGTCATAAGTACGCCGTTTTATATCGTCAAAGGACAGTTTCGTGGAATATAGTGCCGCTCGTACAAAACTTGCAACGGTAGCGTTGGTTACGGTTGGCTTTGCCCTGGGGTTTGCAGAATTTATCGTTATCGGTATTACTCCTGATATCGCAGAGATTTATCAGATTCCTCTTTCCGATGCGGGCAATCTTGTGGGTTATTTTGCAGTGGCTTATGCGGTTTCTACACCTATTATTGTGCTTTCAACTGGTCGTTTTAGGCGTTTTCCTCTTTTTGTCATATTTCTCATAGTGTTTAATGTGGGCAATATACTTGCCATCTTGGCACCAAGCTATGAGGTTTTGATGCTTGCGCGCATTTGTACCGCTATTGTTTCAGGCGTCACCCTTTCTACCGTAATGACGTTTATCAACGACATCATTCCCCAGGAGCAGGCTCCTCGTATTATTTCGTTTGTGTATGCAGGCTTTTCGGTAGCAAGTGTATTGGGTACTCCTATTGGTACTTTGCTCTCGGATGCGTTCGGTATTAAATCTGCTTTTGTTGCAGTGGAAGCGGTGGCACTTCTGGTTACGGTTCTGCTTTTAATCTCTGTTCCTCGATCAGGATCAACTGATGTTTCTTCGAGCGTGCGCGAACAGTTGGTGATTTTAAAAGATCGTCGCATCATTCTCGTGCTTGTTATGAAGGCTTTCGGAATGGCAGCAACGTATGTCTTCTATGTATATGTAACTCCTATTCTCGAAGATTCAGTGGGTCTTTCGGTTTGGATGGTAAGTTTAGTTTTATTCTTCTACGGTGGGGCTACTATCGTATCCAATTTAGGCAGTGGCTCTCTGGCGCAGCGTTATGGTCTCGGGAAGTTACCGTTGATGTTTGCTCTGCAAGCAGTGGTTTTGGTGCTTCTTGGGGTAAGTCTTGCTTCGGGAAATACGGTGCTTTGTATCATTAATGTGGTATTGACGGGCGTTTTTATTTACCACATGAACGCGCCGCTCCAGTCGTATCTCTTGCAGGTTTCAGCAAAGGATTATCCGCGCGCTCTTACGTTAGCATCGGCGGTTATGCCAACTTCGTCTGATATTGGTATCGCAACAGGATCCTTCATGGGTGGTGTTGTGGCAACCAATTTAGGCTTTGCATGGTCGGGACCTGTAGGAGCGGTTTTGGCAGTCGTTTCAGTAGTCGCTGCTTTTATGATTTTGCAGCCTGAAAGCCGCATGGGCGGTTCGCTGCGTTCCCGTCTTCGCAGGAATCGCAAGCAATAAACCACCCAATAAGGCTTAAGAATCGCGCGGAAGTTAGATTAAGAATCGCGCGGGAGTTAGAGACTGTATAAGGACTCAAGGTTTTGTTGTCTTGCTTGAGAGATGCTTCTTGCGATTTTGTCTGGCAGGGTTTACCTAGTAGAGAATCCCAAGCTTTTTTGCTTCATAGGTAAGCTCATCACGAAAATCGGGGTGAGCAATGTTGATTAAGCGTTGAGCACGGGTGGGGATGTCAGCCCATCTCAGATCGGCAACACCATATTCGGTAACTACGTATTGTAGATCATTGCGCAACGACGTAATGGCACTTCCTGGCGCAAGCGTAGGGACAATTTTCGAAACGTCACCCTTCTTTGTGTGGGCAACACTCGTTACCGCTATAAAGCCACGTCCGTTTTTGGAGTTTTTAACGCCGCGCACAAAATCAAATTGACCACCGCTTGCAGAGTATTGGCGGGTGCCAATGCTTTCAGCGCAAACCTGCCCTGTTAAATCAATGCTTACTGCGGTGTTAACAGAAACGAGATTGTCGTTCTGGGCAATATTGATTGGGTTGCAAACTGTTTCGTACGAACAATAGTACATGTCTGGATTATCGTTAATGAAGTCGTATAAGCGCTGGGTACCAGTGGAGTAACCCCCAACAGATACGCCGGGCATATAGTTCTTACGGGAGTTGTCAATGACCCCCTTCATCTGGAGCTGAACGAAGGCGTCAGAGAACATTTCGGTAAAAACACCCAGATGCTTTTTGCAATCAAGGCCTGCAGCGATGGCATTAATGATGCCGCCAATACCAAGTTGGATACAGTCACCATCATTAACGCGATCAACAATCAGTTCTGCAACTTTAATCTCCTCGGGAGTAGGAGCAGGTGTTTCGACATCTTCAAGCAATTCGTCGTGAATAAAAAAGGCATCAATGTCGTTTACATGATAGTTATGGGAATCGCCAAAAACTCGAGGAAGACGTGTGTTGATTTGCGCAATGATGTGTTTTGCGCCTCGTAGTGCTCCCTGCTCGAATCCGAGGGGGCCAATATTGCAATACCCTTGGTCGTTTGGTGGAGTCATCTGGACAACCGCGTAATCGAGCCCGATTTCTTCCAACATGCGATTGGTGTCAGAAAAGTGTACGGGAATATGGGTGACACATTGTGACCCTTGAGCAAATCCAGTACGTTCGTTGGGGCCAGCAAAGTAGGTATGATAGCGGAACTGATCTGGCGTTACTTGAAGGTCAGCAAAGGTGATATCACCATTCATGTAGTTGCCATACATGTCGATACCAGACAGCGTGTCCTTTTTAACACGATTGAGCAGCTCATTGATAATGGTGGTAGGCACATGGAGCCCGCCCAGGTATATTTTTTGCTTCGCTTCCTGGGAACTGTCATGAGAACTGCTTGCAGTGTTTTTGTCAAACAGCTTGTTTGAAATTGAAGTAGTGCCGGTAAGATGCTCTTCGAAAACTTGATCAAGCGTAATTTGCTTGCGTTCATAGTCCTGTTGCCAGTCCATGTGATTCTCCTGACTCATACTGCCCCTGAAATCCCCTCTTGCACACGATACGATTCGTTCGCATACGGTCACTGCATTATAAGCTGCTCCTGCGAAGCTTTGTGTTTCGTAGGTAACGCACTAACGTAGTATCAAGTGACTTGTTGTGCGAGTCGGAAACCGTTGTCGTGACGTCTTTGTTCAGACTTTCGCCCTCCGATGCTATTCATGCAGCTATCAAATTGTGTGCAGATAAAGTGTAGCACGCTTTCTAAATGTTTCGCTTCCGTAACAAATGCCGCTTCGTTCGCCGCTCATCTTCGTATTGCAACGCTAAATAAGTCCGCCACTTTAGTTCGGTGTAGAATTTAAATTCGCGGTTGAAAGGAATATTCATGGAAGAACGCAAGCTTTCTCTTTATGACAACATCACAAAAGTTAACTCAGTTGATCCAGAACTCTATGAACGATATCCCGTTAAACGAGGTCTTCGCAACAGCGATGGTTCGGGCGTGATTGCGGGCATTACGAATATTTCGAATGTTCATGGTTATGTGATAAGTGAAGGCGACAAGATTGCCGACGAGGGAAAACTGACGCTTCGTGGATACGATTTATATGATTTGCTCAGTGGCGATGAAAATAAGCGTTTCCGCTACGAGGAAATTGCGTATCTCCTTTTAATGGGGGATTTACCCACGCAAGAACAGCTTGATTTCTTTGTGTCTCGTTTGGATGCTCATCGTGAATTACCTGATGGATTTACGGCATCAAAAATTATGAGCACCCCTTCGCCTGATATCATGAATCTTCTTGCTCGCTCTGTTTTGGTTTTGTATGCCGACGATCCCAATGCAGAAGATCGTTCCTATGAACATGAAATATCTACCGCTGTTACCCTTATTTCCCGCTTGCCACGTATTATGGTGCTTGCTTACTACGCCAAGCAGGCAGCATTCAATGGTAAGTCCATGATTATGCACCGCTTCATTCCAGGCGAATCCACAGCGGAAACCATTCTTTCGATGCTTCGCCCCGATCGTCACTACACTGAAGAAGAAGCGCGCATGTTGGATATCATGATGTGTCTCCATGCTGAGCACGGTGGCGGCAATAATTCAACCTTTACCTGCCGTGTTTTATCTTCTTCTGATACCGATCCTTATTCTGCTTATGCAGGCGCTATTGGTTCCTTGAAGGGTTCCAAGCATGGTGGCGCTAATCACCAGGTTTTAGCAATGCAAAAGGAAATTAAGGAAAACGTGTCGGATTGGGAAAACGAAGACGAAGTGGCTTCGTATATTGCCAAAATCGTCAACAAAGAGGCTTTCGATCATACCGGTCTTATCTATGGTATGGGTCATGCGGTTTATACCAAGTCCGATCCTCGCGCAGTTGTTCTTAAGAAATTTGCCACCAAGATGGCAGAAGGTACTGAGTTCGAAGCTGAATTAAACCTGCTAAAACTTATCGAGCGCATCAGCCCTGAAGTAATTTTGCAGGAAAAGGGCACCAAGAAGGACATGTGCGCAAATGTTGATATGTATTCAGGATTTGTTTATTCCTTGTTGGGAATTCCTACGGATCTGATTACGCCTTTGTTCGCTTGTTCTCGTATGGCAGGCTGGGCTGCTCATCGCTTTGAAGAATTGGTAAGTGGCAAGCGTATCATTCGTCCTGCATACAAAACTGGCATGAAGCCTCGTGCGTACAAGCCGATTGCCGAGCGCTAAAAATATACTTTCGCAAGATTCTTATCTTGGACTTTTAGGTCCAAGATAAGATCAAGCCAACTTTGGACAAAAGCCCCTTAGTCAGGGATATGCCGATTCCAGGCAATGATTAAACTGAACTTCAGGCAAGTTAAAATGTGATTTGCTATCATTGGTAAGGCCAAAAGCAATGCCGAAGAGCATGTGTGTGCCCTTCGGTTACCTTGGTCTGTGCATATATGACAAGCAAAGGGGATCTTATGGAAGCCTATAAGCAGGAATTTATTGAATTTATGGTAGAGAGCCAAGTTTTAAAGTTTGGCGAATTTACCCTGAAAAGTGGGCGTAAATCTCCGTTCTTTATGAATGCGGGTGCGTATGTAACAGGCGGTCAATTAAAGCGTCTGGGAGAATATTACGCGCGCGCTATTCATAATAATTTCGGTCTTGATTTTGATGTTGTTTTTGGACCTGCGTATAAAGGTATCCCTTTGGCAGTAGTTACGGCAATTGCTCTTGAAGACCTCTATGGCAAGGAAGTTCGCTATTGCTCGAATCGCAAGGAGGTAAAAGATCATGGTGCTGATGCAGGCAATTTACTTGGATCAGACCTTCATGACGGCGATCGCGTAATTATGGTCGAGGATGTTACTACCTCGGGTAAATCAATCGATGAAACCTATCCTATTCTGAAGGCCGCTGCAAATGTCGACGTAAAAGGCTTGATTGTATCCTTGAATCGTATGGAAGTAGGCAAGGGGGGTGTCGTTACGGCACAGCAAGAGGTTCAGGAAAAGTATGGCTTCCCCGTTGCCTCCATCGTAAGCATGGCCGAAGTAACTGAAATGCTCTACAACCGAGAGGTTCAGGGCAAGGTTGTCATCAATGATGATATTAAAGCAGCGCTCGATGCATACTACGAACAGTACGGAGTTAAAAACGTATAACGTTCGTATCAGAGTGCTCAGCACTTGCACGTTTAGCTAATTTTATAGAGTAACTTTCAAGAGTCCGCACATTATGTGTGGGCTCTTGACGTTGTGTCGCTTAAAATTATTATTACGTACGGAATGAAAACTAAATACGTTCAACTAAGGTAATCAGAGACTTAAAACCAAGGAGCCCGACTATGACAAACCTTCTTGAAATTCCAAAGCTTGGCTTTGGTTGTATGCGTCTTCCTCTAACCGATCCTAACGATCAAACTTCCATCGATCTTGAGCAGTTTAAAGCTATGGTGGATGCTTTTATGGAGGCAGGCGGCACGTATTTCGATACTGCCTATGTATATCATGAAGGCACTTCGGAAGTTGCGGTACGCAAAGCGTTAGTGGAGCGTTATCCTCGCGAGTCGTTCACTATTGCTACGAAATGTTTAGCGTGGGCCCAGCCAGATGAGCAGTCCGCGAAAGCGTGCCTCGACACTTCACTTGAGCGTTTGGGTGTTGACTATGTAGATTTTTATTTGCTTCACAATGTGGGTGGTCCGCGTACGGCCAAATTCGATGAATACGGTATGTGGGAATGGGCTCAGCAAAAGAAAGAAGAGGGCGTAATCAAGCACCTTGGTTTCTCTATGCACGATGGTGCCGATGCACTCGATAAATTACTGACCGAACATCCCACTATGGATTTTGTCCAATTGCAGGTCAACTATCTTGACTGGGAGGATCCAGTAGTTGAGTCTCGTCGCTGCATGGAAGTGGCAGAAAAACATGGCGTCCCCGTGGTCATTATGGAGCCTGCACGTGGAGGGCGTTTGGCTAATTTGCCTGAGCGTGGCACGCAAATTTTAAAGACCGCAGAACCTTCCTTAAGTGTTGCTTCCTGGGCTTATCGTTTCTGCTATTTCCTGCCAAATGTTATTTCGGTTCTTTCCGGAATGTCTACCTTAGAGCAGGTAAAAGAAAATGTTGCAGAATGGAAGAACGCCCAACCATTTTCCGAGGAAGATCGAAAGGTTTTGGCAGAAGCGCTCGAGGCGCTTCGCAGCGTAGGCATGATTGATTGCACGAATTGTCGCTATTGTGCAAAAGATTGTCCTGCGGGAGTCAAGATTCCTGAAATTATGAGTCTGATGAATTTGGAAAAAATGACCGAGGATCGTGAATTTGTAAAAGGGCTGTACAGTTGGCAGACCACAGGCGGTCGCGCTTCTCAATGTACCCAATGCGGCAATTGTGAAGCTATGTGTCCTCAGCAGCTGCCTATTATTGATCTTTTGGAAGATGCAGCAGATTGGTACGAAGACTAGTTTGCTAGACGATGCCAAACGGCTGGCCCTGCTTTGGGTCAGCCGTTTTTTTATGGCTACATTCCTAGTCCGCCCATATTATGAAATCGCTTTTGGAGCATTTCAGTTGGATAGGCGTAGTCGATATATTGCTCAAAGGCATTTTGGGGAGGGATGCCGCTTGCTCTGTCGTCGGTGCGAACTAAAACGCAAATGGTCATGATTATGTTCAGAACAAGAAATACTGAAAGAGCAACGGTAACAAAGCGAGAAAGTTTGCTTTTTAAGTTGAGATAGCTAAATCCTTTTTCGCAAAGGGGAAGACCTATCTTTACCCACAGCATTCCAAGGGTACCCCACACCAAAGCATGGAATAAATCGGTTCTTCCATCGAAGTTAAACGGATTATTGAGGTAACTCCAAGCAACGATACCGCCAAACGTTTCCATTGCCCAGCTGGCAAAATACTCTAATCCGCCTCCCACAATCGCTCCAATAGCAATAAGCACAAAGGGATTTTTCTTTTGCAGGGGTTCGAGGATAAGGGTTAGCAGCACTGCTGCAGTACCGTAAATGGGAGAAAAGGGCCCCCAAATAAAACCAGGACGACTTTCCCATTCATTAAAGACAAGATAATGCTGGAGGGTTTCGCCAATGAGTCCTACGACTGACATAAGAAGGAATACCCATAAGAGCTTGGTGAAGCTCTCACCTACATGAGTGCGCTCGGATATTGCTGGTGAAGAAGAGCGCTCGAGTGCAGTTGCTTGCTCCATGTCCCTCCTCGTTTCTAAAACTTTTCAGTCCTGAAAAGACCCCTTATTAAGAAAGGTCTCTCTTGTAAAGAAAGACCTTTTAGCTCGCTTTGCGAACTTACGTATTCGATATTTCCTATTGTACCTATTGAGAATTTCTTGTCAGAGAAAGTCATAATGAAATAAAAAATGAACACAATGTTTAATTAATAGGTGAGTTAGCCGACAATTCGATGTTTTCTCTCCAAACATGGTGAAAGCTAAAGAAAAGGGGCGTTATTATTTCGCCATGAAACAAACTCCCCTTAAACAAATATTTGTACAGCTTAAGCGACTGCTTCGTGACGCAAGGCTTTGCGTTTTGAACTATTTCCGCAAGGGCAAGCAAGCTCTTTTTGAAGAAACCCAAGGTCGAAGCAGTTTGGCGAGTGAGTTACCTTTCGCAAGCGATGCAAATATAGCGAGCAATTTGCAAACTGCCTTTCAGCGGATTAAAGCTGCAGTTCAAGATGCTTTTTCCCAAGAAAAAGAACACCCCGTAGTGGTTGTGATTTGCGTTTGTGTCTTGGTGGTGTCTTGTCTGGCGGCAGGTGTCTCGTGTGCTTTTGTTGACAGGACTTCAGAGAATTCAGAGATGGAGAGTCAGAAGCCTGTTTTGGTAAACGACGATCCTCTTGTCTCGTTTAATGTAGGAGATTCTGCTATCGCCGAACGAATTGGTGGTTTTAGCGCTGATCAACAAGGAGTGCTGCACTTTTCCGAAGAAGGAGGAGTGGTGTTTGCGCAAATAGGCGATACGGTGGTGCAGGAGGCTGTGACGGACTTATTTATTAATGTATCGGCAATACAAGGGATATCAAGTTCAGAAGAAGCTCCTGAAGCGTTTTCTCTCATCGGAGGAATATCTGAAGAACCGGAGGAGTTGCTGGGGGATGAGTTAACCGAGGCGATCCGAGCGCTGGAATCCCAAGGCTATGAAGTAGGATGCTTCTTTATGAACTTGGATTCAGGTAAAGGTGTTTCCTATAACTTAGATACCCGTATCTATGGCGCAAGTTCGTTCAAGGGCATCTATGCGACATATCTTAGCGAACATTTAGAAGACGGCGAAGTGGGGCTTTCTTCTTCGGTGATCAGTCTCATGGATGCTTCGGTGCGTTACTCCGACAATGCCGCCTTTTCAACGCTAAGAAACTCTTACGATGGAGCAGGATTTGCGGGCTGGATTGAATCATGTGGGGTAAACTCCGACATTGTTAACGATACTCATTTCCCACGGTATTCAGCACGTGAATCGGCCTTACTTTGGTTTCATACGTATCAGTATTTACAAACAGGAACCGAAGCAGCAAATCGTCTGCGGGAACTTTTTACCCAAACAAACGTTTCTTTCATTCGTGAGGGAGTGACAAACGTTTTGTCTTCGGAAAATGAGATGTCAAATGACGCAGCTTCAGAGGAGCGCGATGAGTCAGAAGGGTCAGTTACCAATACCGACGCGGTAGTGCTTAATAAGGCGGGATGGATTGCCTCAACGCCTCGCTTTAGCGGTCTTTGTGATGCGGGATTAATAGAATACGACGGTCAAACGTATCTGATTTCAGTGATGACGAGTGCTCCCGATAGCACTTCTCATCGTGATCAGGTAATCGAAATAGCTGAAGAGTTGTTTAAGACACGCTAGGGTTCGAATATCGATGAGTGAAGTGTGCGGGGTAACACGTGGCGCTAGACTGCCATAACGTAGTGTAGGTGCTAGGCAAGGTTTAAAAATAGGGCTCGATCAGGATTTGGGCATGTTAGAGCAAGAATAGTTGCGCTAGGTTTGTGAAGAGCGTCTCTCTACCGCTTATATAATTGACAAAGATTTATGCATTGATACCATGATGTAACAGTAAGTGATAACACGTTCGAGTGAGTTATGCTGCCGAGCAGGTTATGCTGAAGTACGCGAGGGAAACAGCGAAGTGCTGTTCCAGAAAAGGAGATTTAGCTGTCGTGAACGATTCCGACGGCGGCGGTCGATGTTATTCGATCCGAAAACGCTTTAGTAATCATACGAATGTAGTAAGTGGTCCAACGCGGTCTATGTCTTGGTGTGACATGACTGCGTTTTCTTATGCCCAAGTTATTTTGTCTGTTCAGTGCATGAGCGCTGGTATGAATCCATCCCTAAAGGGGGAGATGGCCGTGTAAGAGCTCGGGTGAGGTTTTGGAAGTTTTTTCGCGGCTTATTGAAAGGAACGATTAATACATGCCGATTTGGGTAAGTCTTTTATTAGTAGTTTTCTTCTTGTTGATGAACGCCTTTTTCGTTATGGCGGAGTTTTCTTTGGTGCGTGTTCGCAAGTCACAAGTTGAACTTCTTGTTGAAGAAGGGAAACCAGGGGCAAAACGCGCTGCGCATATTGCCGACAATGTAAACGCATATCTTTCTGCTTGCCAGTTAGGTATTACGCTTGCTTCTTTGGCGTTAGGTTGGTTAGGCGAACCAGCGATTTCTGCGCTTTTCCATCCTGTCTTTGTTGCCTTAGGTCTTCCTGATGCTGCCGTTACTGCTATTTCAGTTGCTATCGGCTATTTCATCATGACTGCTCTTCATGTTGTTGTGGGCGAACTGGTTCCTAAGTCTATGGCAATTTTGAATACGGAAAGCTACGCATTGCATACCGCAGCTCCTTTGCATGCGTTCTATATGATGACCTATCCCATCATGTGGCTGTTCAATACGCTTACCAACGGCATTATGCGTTTGACGGGCCATGATGTTTCAAAAGAGCATGATGCCTATACCGAAGAGGAAATCAAAATCCTGTTAGAGGAAAGTGCTGAATCAGGTTCTATTGAACAGGATCAATATCAGTATCTTGATAACATCTTCGACCTCGACGATAAAGATGCCGAATCTATTATGACACCTCGCACCGAAGTGGTGGCAATTGACCTTGACGATGATCTTGCAACGAATCTTGAGATTATGGGCGCCAATAAGTTCACCCGTTATCCGATTTACAAGGAAGATAAAGATAACATCATCGGTTTTGTTCATATCAAGGATGCCTATCTGTTGCCAGAGGGCTCTTCGATGAAGGATTTGCGCATTCGTACTATCCAGGCAGTTCCTGAAAGTCTTTCCATTTCCAAATTGATGCAAATGCTTCAGGCGAAGCATACGAAGATCGCGGTCGTAGTTGATGAGCATGGCGGTACTTCCGGTATCGTTACCATGAGTGACGTGGTAGAGCAAATTATTGGTCGAATGGAAGACGAATACCTTCATGACGATCAGGATGAAATCTTAAAGGTCCGCGAAAATCAGTATGTAGTTGATGGGTCTCTTCCGGTAGATCAGTTCGTAGAGTTTTTGGGCTTCGAACCCGTTCCTGTGTACGACTATGAAACAGCGGGTGGCTTGATGCTTGATCTCTTGGATAAAATTCCTGAAGAGGGAGACCAGTACGAGCTTGTTCACGCTGATAAGAAGTTCACCCTTGTTATCAATATCATGGATGGCTACCGCATCGATAAGATCAGCGTTCTTATCGAGCATATCGAAGTCCCTGAAGAAAACGACGAAGGTAAGTAGTGGGAGTGCCGCTACGGTAGGAGAGCTGCTGTAAAAGAGCTACTGCGGAAGAGAAGAGCTACCGCGGAAGAGCATTCTGTTCAAGCGCTAAGAGTTGCTGGAAATATTTGCTTGCTCGAGCAAGCTTCTTTGGATGGCCATCTAGTTTTAGGTGGCCATTTTCTAAGAACAGGACACGGTCCATACTGCTCACGCCCTGTAAATGATGGGTAATCATGACTATAGTTTTGTGCTGCAGAGTAGAAAAGATAGATTCAAGGACTTGTTGTTCAGTAAGAGGGTCGAGTCCCACCATAGGTTCGTCAAGTATGACTATAGGAGCGTCCTGCAAAAGAACGCGTGCAAGGGCGATGCGGTGACGCTCTCCGCCAGAAAAACGAAGTCCCGCTTCGTCAACAATAGTATTTAAGCCTTGAGGTAGGCGCTCGAGAAGAGACCCCAGTCCAACCTTATGAAGCGTTTCAATAAGCTCTTCGTCGTTTGCGTGAGGATTTCCTATCAGGAGGTTATCGCGCAAGGTGGCGTTAAACACGTAGGTACGTTGCTGAATCACCCCGAAAAAGTCAGAAGCCTTGTTGTTAAGAGCGCTGGTGTGGAGCTCTTTCCCTTTTGGATCAACTATTGTTACGGTGCCTTTAGTGGGGACTAAATCGCCACGAATAAGGGACGCAAGAGTTGATTTTCCTGCGCCGCTCTTGCCCAAGATTGCTATTTTTTCTTGAGCTGGTATAGAAAGCGAAAGGTTGTCCAGCAGAAGTCGTCCCGTTTGAGAATACGAGAAACTGACGTTTTCAAATTTTATTTCGAAAGACTGGTCGGTAGGAGTTTTTTCTGAGTCGCAAAGCGTTGAAGATTTCTGCTTGCTTGCTGCAACCGAATTGGTTTTAGCGGGTGTGTGAGGTTTGGTAGAGTCGGCATGGTCTTCAACTACTTTAGGTTCGATAGAAGGCAGTTCATTGAGACGCTGAATGGAATCCTGGTGCGCCCGAGCTTCAGTGGCTGCTGCAGGTAAAGGCGCAAAAGCATCAATGAGGGGGAAATACCCCAGCACAAAGGCAAGAATCCAATTGGAAGAACCTCCTGTTTGGCCACTAAAAGAAAGAGCTGCCCATAAAAGCACTATTACCGCACCGAGAGCAAAAAGGATTTGCAGTATTACGTCTCGCCGTTTATCAAACGCATGTCCTTCTTGTTCAAGAATACGCAGCTGGGCTTGTCTTTCCTGATGTCGCTTTTGGTAATCTTGATAGCGACCAGAGAGCACCCAGTCGGTAATGCCAAGGGTGTCGTCAGTTATTTCAGTGTAAAGGGATGCTTTGAGCGCTTTATGCTTTGCTTGTCGTGCTCCATTGACAGAGGCGGAAACAAGCGGGACTACAAAAAGTTCAAGCGCAAGCAGAACCAGCACAATAACACCCATCCACCAGGTAAAGAGTCCGAACCCGATAACTAAAAACAAGCCTATGATCCAAGCTATAACTACGGGGAAAATGGTGCGTAAGTAAAGGTTTTGAATATGCCCGATGTCTTCCGCTAGAAGACCGAGGGCGTCTCCTAGGCGATAAAGTGAATGAAAGAAAATGCCACGAGCATCAAAGGCAAGATAAAGTTTGACGCGAAGACTAGACGTCATGCGCAAGACCCAATCGTGACTCGTAAGACGCTCGGCATACTGAAGAACAGGTTTGCCAATGCCGAATATGCGTACGCAAAGAAGGGGCGTTCCTAAAAGTAAAATCGAATACGGCATTTCGGCAGATCCGCCAATCAGCCAACCGGCGGTAAACATCAATGCAGAAGCAAATCCTATGGTAATTACACCAAGGAATAGAGCAAGAAAGAGAGTCTTTTTGTAGCGTCCGAAATAAGGTTTTACCCAGGTATCGTCTTTCCAAGAAAAGGTTCTCTTGGGTATTTTCGTAGCGGTATCTTTCGCGCTTTTAGTCGGCATGGGGTTCACCTTCTTTCGCTGTGAAATCCATAGCAGAACGGGATGTTCTGAGGTCTTCGAAAGGAGGGTGCGTTACTTTGATTGCTCCCTGCTGAATAAGAGTTTCTGGTGAACCCTGAGCAAGGAGATGCCCCTCTTGCAAAGCAAGTACCGTGTCCATTGCAGAAAGCCAATGAAGACGATGGGTTGCAAGGAAGACGAGCTTATTTTGCATAAGTTCAAGCATACGGTCTTTTAGTTCTAGCTCCGTCTCAATATCTAAGTGTGCGGTTGGTTCGTCAAAAATAAGTACTTTGCAATCCTTATTTAGAAAAGCACGAGCAAATGCGATGCGCTGAGCTTGCCCTCCGCTAAGAGAGTGGGCTCCTTCGCCGATGACGGTATCGATTCCTTCAGGAAGATCTTCAATGAGATTGTCGAGGCCCATAAGAGAACAGATCTTTTCCACCTCTTTACGAGGGGTATCAGGTTTATAGAAGGCAACATTGTCGAGGAGAGATGCATGAAAAATATGGGGATTTTGCGGTATATAGGCAAGTTGGTTTTGCCAAGAAGAGCAGCGCAGTGTTGGTAAAACGTTATCGTTTAAGGTGAAAAATCCTGACGTAGGATCACTGAGTCCTGCCAATAGATGCGCAAGGGTGCTTTTCCCGCTGCCGGATTGTCCGATAATGCCTACGATTTGAGCACCAGAAAAAGAAGCTGAAATATTCTCGAGGGTAAAGGCATCGTCGGTTTGGTAACGAAAAGATAGATTATCCAAATGCAAGGTGCTGTCGTTTGACCAGGAAAGAGTCGGTTGGTCTTCTAAGGAAGCGCTGTTTTCTTTAGAAGTTGATTGAGGTGCGTTAATAATGGCAAGGACTGAATGAAGGGAATTTTTGCCGTCAAGAGATGCGTGATAATCGGAAGCGAATTCTCGAATAGGTCTGAAGTAATCAGGCATAAGCACCAAAACGAAGAGGGCGGGAAAAAGGGTAAGCGAACCATCGACCAGCCGAAAACCAAGCATGACGGCAATGGCTGCGATGGAGATGGTGGAAAATGCGTCAAGAACTGCACCAGATAAGGTAGCAACGCGAAGGGTCTTCATTGTTGCGGTACGAAAACGTTCGCTTGATTGGTAGATTTTTTCTGTTTGGTCGTTGCTGCGCCCGAACAATTTAAGAGTATCTATGCCGCGTATTGAGTCGAGAAAATGATTGGCAAGGCGTTGATATTCTTTATGTTGCTTGCCTGCTTCAAGACTGGCGGTGTGGCCAATAAGCACCATCTGCAAAATAATGGCAGGAAAAACCAATAAGCCAATAAGTGCAGAAACCCAATCAAGAATAAAAAGAAGAACAAGAAGCATTACCGGTACAATAACCAGCTTGGTCATGCGGGGAAGTATCATACGGAGGTAAGCTTCGACTTGATCGATGCCTTCGACAAGGAGCGTGGAAAAACCACCTGTCCCCTTATCCTGAACAAGACTCTGTCCTTCATCGAAGAGTTTCTCGAAAAGAGCATCGCGAAATTCATCGGCTTTCCGACAGGCAAACGACTCAAGTTGACTCGATTGAGCGTTGTCGACAAATTGCCGAGCGACAAGGCAGATGAAAAAACCTATCAAAAAAGGAACTTGATCAAAAAGAGGTTGGTTGTACCAAAGATTAACCAAGGCGCTGGTGAGACAAAATGCTTGACCCATAAGCAATGCACCTGTTATCAGCGAAAAGAGTGTGCAACGCATAAGCATTTCACGAACTCCTTTGATGGTAAATAACAGACGGTCAATCATTGTATTCTCTCCAGAGAAGATGGCGTGAGTAAAAAAGAAAGCCGCTGCAAACTTAAAGTATTACAGCGGCTTTGCGTTTACTAAGCGTTAGTATTCGCTCAGGTCTTCGTCGGTGATTCTGCCGCGGAAGGTGCGATAGATAATTACATGATAAATCAAGACTAACGGCAAACCGACGCAGGTAATACCCGTCATCCAACCAAGGGCAAGATCGGATGAAGCTGCATTTGCAATGGTGATGCTTTCACCGATGGAAGTAGCAGATGCAACTACCAGGTTCGGGAACATGGAAGCGGCAAAAAGCACAACCAGGAAAAGAGCTGCGGCACTGCTGAAGATAAAGGGAAGAAGGTCGTTTCCTTCCGTCTTAGAAGTGACGATTGCTCCAATCAGTGCAGCGGCAACTAAGATGAATACCAGCCAGCGAATAATTTCTAGAGCAGGATCCATTGTGGGCTGAATGCCAACCAATGCGTAGGCGGTTACTGCTGCAAAGAGAACCAAACTTACGAGCGCAAGGGGACGACGCAGGCCAGCAAGGCGTGCCTGGAAAGCGGAAGGTTTCGGTGCTTTCATAGCCAACCAGGTGGCACCCTGCATAAGGAAGAACGACAAGCCTAAAAGCCCGCATAAAAGCGTGAAGGGAGTGATCAGGCCAAGTAGAGGAATGCCGTTGTAGTCGCCATTAGCATCCATTGGAATGCCTGCATATACATTTCCTATAGCAACACCAAACAAAAGAGCGGGAAGCAGAGAGCCAATAAAGAAGAGGGCATCCCAGAGCTTCTTCCATTTGGGATCATGAGCACGGTATTCAAGCGATACGGCACGCACGATTAAGCCAAACAAGACCAGCATGATAGCTAAATAGAAGCCAGAGAAGGTAGTGGCGTAAGCTGGCGCAAATGCTGCGAACAGGGCACCACCTGCGGTAAGCAACCAAACTTCGTTGCCGTCCCAAACTGGACCAATGCTGCGACGGACGATGGCTTTTTCTTTTTCGTCTTTAGCTACAAAGGGTGACAGAACACCTGATCCTAAGTCGAATCCGTCCAAGATAAAGTAGCCAGCAATAAGGACGGCAATGAGGATAAACCAAAGAATTCCTAAAACAGTCATGCCTATTCACCATCCTTCTGTACTTCTTCAGAATGAGGACCTTTTTTGATGAGGTGAATTACGATACGTGCCCAGCCGATAATCAAGAACAGATAAATCAAGCAGAACAGCGTAATGGTAATTGCAAGTTCAGGTGAGCTTACGGCGAGCGAGTTTGCTTCTCCAGTCAATAAGCTTATTCCGTCAGGACTGCTAGAAGCAGGATAGACAGACCAAGGCTGACGTCCAATTTCTGCAGTTACCCAACCACCCTGAATTGCCAGGAAGGGGAATAAAGGAGAAATAATTGCCAAGTTTTGCAGCCAACGCATGTTCTTGATGCGGCCTTTACGATAGGTAAAGATGAAGGACAAAATAGTAACAAGCGCGATAAGGCCGAACATGATTACCATTAAATGGTAGCTCTGGAATACGGTGTTTACCGGCAGTTCGTCTACAGTCTCTTCAGTGAAGTCGCTTCCGTATACTCCGCTAGCGGCAAGATCGTTGAGTCCAGGATATTCTTTTTCGAAATCCCAAGAAGCTAAGAATGAAGTTCCACCAGGGATGGCAAGAGGAGTAATAACTTCTTGGCTTTCTTCATCAACCCAGCCAAGTGCATAAAGGGGCATAGCCTCAGTTTCGTAGGCGCCCTCCATCATGGCAAACTTGGTTGGCTGTTCTTCAGCGACAACAACGGCTGATTGATGAGCGAAAGCCACCATAAGAACGGTAGTAACAAGGGCAACGCACGAGGCGACACGTACCGTCCTGAGAGCGAATTCGGTATGACGACCCTTTTTCAGATACCAAGCACCAATCGCGAGAGCCATAAAAGCCCCCATGATCAGCAACGCATCAACTGTATGGAGATAGCGAGGGATGGTGGTGGCATTAAACGCTGCAGCAATAAAGTCAGTCAAAATTGCTTGAGTTCCATCAGCGGAAAGCTCTGCACCTGCAGGAGTCTGCATCCAGGAATTGGCGATAATGATCCAAAGTGCGGAAAGGCAGGAGCCAAACCAAACCAGCCAAGCGGAGGCAAGGTAGAACTTCTTACCAACTTTTTTGCGGCCAAACAGAAGAACGCCTAAGAATACCGACTCCAAGAAGAAGGCTAGAAGGGCCTCTGCTGCAAGAGGTGCACCGAAGATATCACCTACAAAGCGAGCATAATCTGCCCAGTTGGTTCCAAATGAAAATTCCATCGTAATGCCGGTTGCAACGCCTAAAGCAAAGGTAGCAGTAAACACCTTTATCCAGAAGCGTGAAGCAGCGGCATCTTCGGGCTTGTTGGAACGGTAGTACTTTGTTTCAAAGATAGCTACGATAAGTCCCAAACCGATGGATAGTGGCACGAAGACAAAGTGATACATGGCGGTTAACGCGAACTGAATACGCGCCAACAGGACCGGATCAGCTAAAAAGTCCATCTGTGCACCTCCTTTACCGTTGCGGCTTTACCTGCCAGCTGTTTTCGCTGCACCTTCTTCACTTAAGCGAAGACAAATGGCTTCATAAAACCTCCATTAGTTCAGTGTCTTCATCATATCACCTAATCACTGCGGCGTGGCGAGAAAAAAGGAAAATGTTAGTAATTTAGTATCATTTTTTATTATGGATTAACGAGGGCTGCGCAACGATTCTCTGTAAAGTGTGGTTAAGAAAAACAAGCCTTGGAGGGTATGCACCAACTAGTTATGATGGAACCATAGTATTCAAAATCACGGCAGATACTGTCTTTCGTTGGGGCGAAATTCAGAAGATGCTTCTGGTGTGCAAGGAGGATCTATGGGTATACGAGTCAATGGCAGCGTAATTGAGAGCTCTCCAAATGAAAAATCTCTCGCAGCAGCAAAAGAATTACTGGACAATCCAGATTTTCAGCCAGTTTCACCACGCTTTGCGGCTACCGTAATGCTCGTGCGTGATTCAAAGCCTGGTCAAACCAAATATCGAATTGAAGATGGCGAGTATCCACCCGATTTTCCTACAGGACAAGAGCTGGAAGTGTTTATGCTTCGCCGTGTTAAAACAATGGACTTTGTACCAGATGCGGTAGTGTTTCCAGGTGGGCGCGTTGACGAAAAAGACTCTGAGTGTGGCCTGAAATGGGCTGGTCCCACCCCTGCGCAATGGGCAGATTACATGAACGTTGACGAAGAAACCGCACGGAAAGTCGTGGTGGCTGCTGCGCGTGAAGTATTCGAAGAATGCGGAGTACTCTTGGCGGGATTCGAAAACGGCGACTTGGTAACTGACTTGTCTGATCCCTCTTGGGCCGAAGATCGACGAGCGCTTGAAGCTCATGAACTCGCTCTTTCTGAAATGCTTATGCGCCGCGATCTTGTATTGCGCACGGACCTTCTAGGACTCATTTCTAACTTCTGTACGCCTGAGTTCGAACACAAGCGCTACGACACCTTCTTTTTCTCTGCGTTGATGCCTGAGGGACAGGTTGCAGACGATAAAACAAGTGAGGCTCAAATTGCAGGATGGGTAACTCCTGCGTATGCGCTGCGTGAAGGTGACGCAAATCGTTGGCTCGTTTTAGCTCCCACGGTATATAACCTTACTTGTATCGCGAATGCGCACGATGCGGAGACCTTCGTTTCAACGCGCAGGACTTTAAAAAAGATTATGTCTAAGCCTTATTACCGAGAAGATGGCTCTATTGGCCTTCGTGGAGAGCTTTCGTAGGTGAATATACCTTATAGATTATTTAACGAAGCCAATGAGGGTGCTATGACAAACAACACAAACGACAATGTTCAAAATCAAACCGCGCAAGCTCAATCGAATAAGGAACAGACGATACGTCCTCTGTTATCGCTAGAAGATGACATGTCGGAAGAACATATCGTTTCAACCTTTATTGCAGATACTGAACCTTGGCAGGGAGGTCGCGTAAGCAGCTTTGTTACGTGCGTTAAGGCTGATAATCCAAGCCCTATGACCTACGTGGGTACTAACACCTGGCTGATCGCGAATCCAGATAAGGTTCAAGGAGAGGATACTCGTTGTATTGTTGTTGATCCATCTCCTGAAGGAGAACAGACGCAGCGTATTTTGGATGCGTGCGAGGAGATGGGAGTGAAGGTAGGTGCGATTTTTCTTACGCACGATCATCACGATCACACGGCGGGTGCCGTTGAGCTGACGCAAAGAAGCGGAGCTCCCATCTATGGACCTAAATTAGAAATGGGCGCCGATACTTCGGGTGGAACTTTTAAAGTGGATTATCTGCTGGAAGAGGGTTTACTCTACCCGTTCGAGGGTGCTCCCATTTTTGAAATATATAAACTGCCCGGTCATTCGAGCGACTCTTTGGGAATTTTGCTTTCAGAAGAGCAACTGATGTTTGTAGGGGATGTAGTTTTTAGGCATGGTCCTACAGTGGTGTTTCACCCTGATGGCAACTTAGCCGATTATTTGGCGTCATTAGATCTCCTTGAAGATCTTGTTAATCTAGGGAAAGTAAACGTGTTTTGTCCTGGTCATGGGTATCCCATCGTTGATCCGCTTCGCTCAATTAGGGCAACGCGCAATCACCGAATTGAGCGACTTGATCAGGTTAAGCAAGCACTTGCAGCGGGGGTTTCGCGCGATGCGGATTCACTGTTCGATGCGGTATACGAAGGGGTGGACGAGCATCTTCGATGGGCTTCTTTAAGGAGCATTGAAGCACAGCTGGTATATCTTGACTCGGAGCAATCAGAGGGGCTTTAAGTTAAGCAGGAACGCTAAACTGAGGATAGATAAAACTTACGGGGTTGCGTAAGGAAACATAAAAACAGGGGGAATCACGCTCAGAGGGAGAGGGAGACTATGGGTGGATTACAAGGACTAAAGGTTGTAGACCTTACTATTTTTGCAGCAGCACCTGGATGCGCCCGTTTATTGGCGGAACTAGGTGCAACCGTCTACAAAATTGAACGCGAAATTGGTGATGACCAGCGCACTCAGGGTGTGTCCTGGGGAATGAAGTTTAAAACCGATATCGATGATGCTGCTTTTGATTGCGGTGGCTTTAATCGAAAATGGGTTTCGCTTAACCTAAAGACTGAAAAAGGCATGGAGGCAATGCTTAAGCTGCTTTCAGATGCTGATGTCTTTATTACCAGTAACCGCACTCCAGCGCTTAAGCGTATGGGGCTTGACTATGAAACACTGCATAAGAAGTTTCCTCGTCTTGTTTGGGCGCAGCTTCGTGGCTACGGAGAACGAGGGGAAATGGCCGATGAGCAGGGATACGATGCCATTACCTATTCTGCGCGCGGCGGTGTAACTATGAGCTTCCCTAACGCAGGGGAACATTTTGAGGTGGGCAATTCTCCTGTTGCGTTTGGTGATTGGAATTCCTCCAATGCTTTAGCGGTTGGTATTTTGGCTGCACTCTGGAATGCTCAGCGTACGGGGGTAGGCGATAAGGTTGTAACAAGTCTGTATCATGTTTCTAATTGGGGCATGATGAGTGCTATTTGTGCTCAGCAGCAAGGTCAGCAACATCCGAAAAATCGCGCCGAAGCGCCTTGTCCAACCAATAACAGCTATGTCACTTCCGATGGTGTGTGGTTCGTTATGTGCTTTGGAAACTACAACAAATTCCATCGTAAAGTTTTTGAAGCAATTGGCATGAATCCCAAGTATTGGGAAGATGAATCTTATACCAGCCTCGAGGCTCTTGCGCAAAATGGCAAGAACGTTGAGGTAATTGCGGCAATGGAAGAGATTTTTAAGACCAAAACTTGGGCAGAATGGGAGCCTTTCTTAATGGAGCAGGAACTTGCCTGCGAAAAGTGCCGTACCGTAGAGGACGTATTGCAAGATAAGGAAGCCTTCGACAACGACCAGCTCCGTCGCGTGTATTACGAGGATCAGGGATATGGTGATGATCACTCCTACACCATCACTACGGCTCCTGTTCGTTTAGCAAGCATGGGCGATCCGATATTGTATCGTTCCCGTCCTGTGGGTTATGACACTCGTGAAGTTCTTGAAGAACTGGGCTATTCAGATGAAGAAATCGATACATTTGACGCGGATGGCTCGGTTCGTTGTTATGCGGGAGCACCTATGCCAGAGAGCGTGTTGAATCCGAGCTACGGTTTGTATCCTGCAAATGCTGAAGAAGCTGCACAAATGGCGGCAGCTCGCGCAGCGGAAGAAGAGGCGGCACGAGCTGCGTCGGTATAGGCGTGATAATAGCAACTCTTCAGGCGGTAAATTCGCGTGGCTACTTGGGTTACTTGGAGCGTTTGTGACTGCAGGTACTAAAGACTCGTTTTAGCTTATCAACTCAGATTTTAAAATTTCGTACGGGTTTAGCATTTCGTTCACGGTTTTCAGATTGCGCTTACTGAGATATCTCAGTAAGCGCATAGTACGCCCATTCAAGATCGACAACATAAGGATGAACAAGAGGTGGCTCTTTGGAAGTGAGTGCTTCGGCAAAGACCTGATAGGCCTCTTCAGAAATCGAACTTAAAAAGGTTTCGTTGTCTGCTTGAATTCGAAAGTGGAGTTCGCCGTCGATACGTTCCGTAAACTGGACTGCGCAATAGGAATCTTCGGTGACCTTTCCTTGGTTTTGGGCATGTCCAAGTACGCTCAACTTGAGCACTTCCATCACCTTATCATCGAGGCCTTCAGAAAGAATTGCCACCTTATCTGAAAGCTGCGCGTGTGTATCTACAATGCGAAAGAGTGCGTCGCTGAGGGTTTCTTCTTCGTTTTTAAGCGTGTTGAATGTAAGGATTGCCTGCTCGGTCATCTCGGTATCGCCACAAACGTTGTAAATCATGCACTTTTGTATCGGGTCTAAATAAAGACAAGGATGATTCAAAACGGTGCGGTATCCACAATTTGGGCAGGTGAAATCAGTTAGGGATCCCTTAGCGAGAGACTGTGCTTCCTGAGGGTTCTCTAAAGAATTTAATATGGTCCAAATGGTGAATTCCGTTTCCTGCCCACACTGAGGACAGGAAACGGGGTAGTTTTCTGATTCCGAAGGATTCCATTGAGAATTATGTTCACAAGAAGTAGTGTTTTCGGGCGTCAATTCTAGCGTCCTTTCCATTGAGGTTCGCGTTTTTCGGCAAATGCTTTAGGACCTTCGAGAGAATCCTCGGTAGCATTAACGAGTTCTTGATAGTAGTCCATAATGCTCCAGCCCGCACCGGGGAATTCGTCATCGCAGGCAGCAGCTTCTTTCATTGCTGCTTTGGAATATTCGATGGCAAGGGGAGCGCTTTTTACGATGCCTTCAGCGAGTTTGAATGCGGTATCAAGGAGGGCATCTTCGTCTACCACGCGACTAATAAGGCCCCACTCGTATGCTTTCTGGGCATCGATGTTGTCGCCGATCAAAATAAGTTCTGCGGCGTATTTTTGGGGGATTTGTTGCATAAGACGAAGAATGGCGCCATCGCCTGTCGATGCGCGACCATGACGAGCTTCGGGTAGGCCGAAGACGGAATGATTGCTGGCGATTGCGATATCGCATGCCAACACAAGGCCTAAACCTCCACCGACGCAAACCCCGTTAACTGCTGCAATGAGCGGTTTCTTGAAACGATGCTTTGACATTCCGAGAAGCCCCCAGTTCTCCTTACCTTTTGGTAAGTGATAGGTGCCCGCAGCAAGTTCTTTCAAATCTGCGCCTGCGCAAAAACATGTGCCTGCGTTGGTGATAATGCAGCAACGTTGATTCGGATCATTGTCCCAACGCTCCAGCTCACTGGAGAATTCTTCCATCATCAAAGAGCTCATGGCGTTTCTGGCTTTTGGACGATTAAAGGTGATAAGTAAAACGCCCTCACGCTCTTCAGTCAAAATCGTTTCGTATGCCATAGTGTTTCCCTTTCTCCCCCTTGATTTTCCTTGAGTTTCTCTTGTGTGATGTTTTGCCATCTGCTTTGTAGAACCCAAGTGGTGTTCTTATTGTAGAACGAAAAAGCGACTCCTGGTCGGAGTCGCTTTGTGTTCCTATTTGGATTTATGTTCCAGCTTGGATCTAAATTCCTGCTTGGATCTAAATTCCTGCTTGGATTTAAACTCAGAGCTCGGTAAGGTATCTGTCTTTAAGCTGCTTGAGGCTTGTCCTTTTTGCCAAAGATGGTCTTAGCGCCCTTGATGGCAAGAACAATAGCAAGGATAAAGAGGATCGCGGAAAGAACAGCCTGAACTCCAGCGCTGAATAAGTCTCCAGTACCTGCCATAAGAACCAAACCCTTAGCGTAGAGCATTTGAACAAGGGAGGTTAACGTTACGGCAAGCATAAATACCATAGGGATGTAGAACATCTTGTTGTTCTTGCCCGCATTGCCAAGCCATGCGCAAACTGCAAGCAAAGCGAGTGCTGCGAGGAGCTGGTTAGCAGCACCAAACAGTGGCCAGATAATGGTGTAACCAGTCATACCAAGAACAATACCAATTTTCGGAAAAGTTGCAAAAAAGTGCCGAGTGTAGAAAAAATGCTTTGAACGGTGAAGTTATTTTAAAAAAATCCCTGTTCATAGGATGTTTTGACGGACCAATTTCAATATTTCTGGTTTTCAGGGTGTTTCGGCGAGTAATTCGAGTTGCGTGCAGGTGTTGGAAAGCCAGGAAAGAACGAGGGAAAAGGATGTCGTGAAATAGGAAGGAATAAAAAAGCAAGCTCGAAACGGTGTCGAGCTTGCTGTATGTTCAGAACAAGTATGGGTAGTAAGACGCTTAGAGCTTACTAATAGTTTGGAGCTTTGCGAAAGGAGTAGGTTCTAAAGTCTACTCCAGAGCAGTTCTCACTTTTGAAGTTGCTCTTTTGAAGTTACTCACCCTTTTCGGCTCGCTCCTTCAAACGACGGTCGAGTTCGTCAGCCAGCTGATGACGCTTAACCTTGCCTGATTCAGTCATAGGGATATCGTCAATAAATTCGATATGTTCGGGGCGCAGACGCTTTGCAACACCAATAGAATCAAGGTATTCCGCAATCGAATCAAGCGTTGGAACAACGTCTCCCTTTTGTACGATGAAGGTGCAAATGCGCTCACCCAAACGGTCATCAGGCAAACCGATGGTTGCGTGAGCTCCGACTCCGGGGCACCCATCAAGATTATTATCTACTTCGTTGGCAGAGATGTTGATGCCGCCGCGGATAAGGATTTCTTTCTTGCGGCCGTTAATTTTTACTCTGCCTTGTTCGTCTTGGATACATAAGTCTCCAGAGAAGAACCAACCATCATCGTTGAGGTCTTTTGCTGTTGCTTCAGGATTCTTTAAATACCCGCTAAACATGTGGGGTCCGCGAGAGATTTCTTCACCCTGGACACCATAAGGTACTTCATTTCCTTTTTCGTCAACAACTTTTACTTCAATGCCTTCGCAAGCAATGCCAGACCAGTTGCCATTCCATTCAAGGCAGCTCTCAGGTGGAACCAACAGATGGGGGCAGCTTTCGGTGGAGCCATAGCATTCACAAAGCTTGAGGCCATGTTTGTCTGCCCGATGGACCATGGTGCCAGGAACAGGAGCGCCGCCGCATACATAAAGCTTTAAGGTTTCAAAGGAAAGATTATTCTTTTCTGCAACATTGAGCATGTCATAAATGAAAGGAGTAGCGCCCATCGACCAGGTAACGCCTTCCTTGTTCATTATTTCGATAGATTCCTCTGGATGGAATTCTTGCTGCAGTACCACACGGGCTCCCAACAAAAGGGGAGTAATGAGGCCATGATTGAATCCTGTCGCATGATTGAGAGGAGCAGGCATAAACATGACATCCTCACGGGTCAGATGCAGGGATTTGATAAAGGTTTTTTCAGAAAAGATTAAGGCGTTGTGAGAAATTAATACCGCTTTTGGGCGACCGGTAGTGCCTGAAGTGGAAAGAATAAGAACAATTTCCTCAGAATTGCTTTCGGGAGCTTCCTTTAATGGCTCAAACGTTTCAAAAATCTCGTTTAAGGTAATTGTTCCGTGGGATTCCACGGTTTTGTCGTGAACGCAAAAAGCACCGTCGAGCAGGCTTGTGATTTCATCTTTGACAGAGAGGAACTGATCTTCAAAGTTGGTTTTGTGATGGAAGGTTGGGCAAATGAAAGCCTTCGACTCAACCAGGTTCATGGAGTAGACCAAGTCTTCACCGTTGAAGGTAACAGGAAGAGGATGGCAAACAGCACCAACTTTTAAGCAGGCTACGTAAAGGATGCAGAATTCTGACCAAGGTGGCATCTGGAAACTTACTACGTCTCCATTTTTTACTCCGACACTTTTGAGCCAAGAAGCAAGGCGGCCAGCTTTGTCATCAATTTCGGCGTAGGTGAAGCGAACGCCCAGGTTATCACTTACATATTCGTGGTCAGGGAATTTAGATACACGATCCGCCCAGACATCGAACAGGGTTTGTTCGGTCCAGTATCCCTTCTCGTAATACTCCTTTTTGTTCTGTTCGTTCACTTTTAGGTCGGTAATCATAAGTCCTCACTTCATACGACAAGAACGCAAGGGCATACTTGTCAACTATTTGGAATTTCCCCCTCGGGATTATTCCCCCTCACTCTGCGAATACACACACGTGTCCCCTCTGCGTATTCGATGAAAGTATAACGCGAATAACCCTATCAAAACGCACTTCTCCTATAGAAAGTAGGAGCTTAAACCAAAGGCGTAGCCTATAGACTTTGTGGATAGAACCTATAAATTAGACATATTAATTCGGATGTTGGCATATTGACTAAGATGCGAATTCAGAACCGAGATAGCCAAGAAAAGCACTCAATATTATCCCCACAAAATTATAATAATGTGTAATTAATGTAAAAGAAAATGCAATCAGACTTTGTGATTCTTGATAGCGCAAAAGCTTTTGGGGTGCAGAGCGATTACAGAAATCGTCATACGAGGTGTAATGCAAGGGCAACTCTAGGGATCATCATGCAAGACATAACGCAAGGCGACTTTGTGACTATAAGGCTTTAGTGCAGCTGTAGGTTTTTTACGATATAGAGGCGTATTGGTAGGCATTTGCTTCTGTGGTGCCGTATTATTTTCGAGGTAATCTTACATGTGGAGAGGAATGGTATGAGCATACGTAAGCTATTGGCGCGTTCAGCAAGCTCAATGAGCACGTGGGGTCTACGCCACATTGCGAGGCGTCCCGCAGCTAACATGCCCGGAAAAATTGCGTTAAAGCTTGATCCTCAAATTATTGCCGAATCCATGGGGAAGGTGACCGAGGGTTCTATTGTGGTGGTAGGCACCAACGGTAAGACCACCATTACTAATATGATTGCTGACGCGCTTGAACGACAGGGCAAGACGGTTGCCTGCAATCGTACGGGTGCTAATCTGGCCTATGGAGTAGCAACAACCCTTCTTCAAACAAAAGGAAGCGTTGAATGGGGCGTTTTTGAGTCAGATGAACTGTGGTTGGCTTATACGTTACCCCAGGTTCAAGCAAGCTATGTTTTGCTCCTTAATCTCTTTCGCGATCAGCTTGATCGGTGCGGAGAAATCGATCGTGTACAGGATGCTATCGTGCAGGCCTTGAGCGAATCGCCCGACACCGTATTGCTCTACAATGCCGATGATCCCTTGTGTGCCATGGTTGCGTTGCGTGTCCCCAACAAATCAGTTGCTTTTGGTGTGGGTGAAGATCTTCATCAGCAGCAAAACATGGTAAGCGATGCGCAGATGTGTCAGCGCTGTTCGGCGATGTTTACCTATGAGTATCGTCAATATGGGCAGCTGGGAACGTACTCATGTCCTAACTGCGGTTTTTCGCGTCCTAATTTAGACTTTGCGGCAAAGCACGCGGTATTCGGAAACGATATTTCATTCGAAGTCGAAGAAGCTGCAACGGGTGCTCATGTTTCCCTTCGTGCTCAGCGTGCAGGCGTGTATATGATCTATAACGTGATGGCAGCATGGTTGGCTTCGCATTTTGCAGGGGTAAGTGATGAGGTTTTTCAGCAAGCAATAGATCTATTCGACCCTCAAAATGGACGCTTGCAGTCACTTACCATTCAAGGTCGTCCAATTCTGCTGAATTTGGCGAAAAATCCTACGGGCTTTAACCAGAATATGAAGCTTATTACGCAGGCAGAAGGCAAGAAAGTTGCGGCATTCTTCATCAACGACAACGAAGCAGATGGTCATGATATTTCTTGGATTTGGGACTGTGATTTCGAAGAGCTTGCAGAGCAAAAAGACGTCATAGTATATGCAGGAGGTATTCGCAAAAACGATCTGCAACTCCGTCTTCGCTATGCGGGCATAGAGGCAAAAACCATCAACAGCGTAGATGAGATGGTGGATGAAGCTCTCTCAATGCCAGCTGAGTGGAAGATGTACGCAATAGCAAATTACACTTCTCTTCCTGCGGTACGGGATTCTCTCATGGCTCGTGCAGATAAAGAGCAAGTAGCTAAAGTGGCAGAGGGAACGAACGAACCAACTCGCAAAACTCATGCGTATGTGCATCAAGAAGGGGTAGAGCAATTTACCGAGCGACCTTTGCGCATCGTTCATTTATTCCCTGATCTTTTAAACCTCTATGGTGATGGTGGAAACGTACGCGTTTTGGCTCAGCGTTGCAGATGGCGCGAAATTCCTGTTGATGTCGAGGCGGTTCATTTCGGCGAAGAGGCTCATCTTGATTCGGCGGATATTGTCATGTTAGGTGGCGGTCCTGATAGAGAACAGAAACTTGCTTCTGAAGCGCTGTTCGCGATGAAAGATGAATTGCGTACCTATATAGAAAGCAATGGACCTCTTTTGGCAATTTGCGGCGGATACCAAATTTTGGGACGTCGTTGGCTTATGGGCGACGAAGAAGTTGAAGGCTTGTCTCTTATAGATGCAGAAACGCTTCGTGCAGGGACGGGCTTTGATCGTTTGATTGACAACATCGTTCTTTCTTCACCGTTGGCTCAAATGCCTGTTGTGGGTTACGAAAACCATGCGGGACGCACTAAGCTCGGAATAGGAATGGAGCCGTTTGGAAAAGTGGTTTCTCAGGTAGGGCACGGAAATGATGATATTTCTGGGGCTGATGGTGTGCACTATCGCAATTGTATCGGTACGTATTTGCACGGCCCGCTTCTCGGTAAGAATCCAGAAATTGCGGATTATCTTATCAAGGCAGCTTTGCAACGTCGATTAGGACAGGATGCTTCGGTTTCGCTTGTTGCACTCGACGATTCGATTGAACGTAACGCAAACGCATATATGGCTCAACGTTTGGGGGTCTCGTAGTTTTCAGGCTCCCTAAGTTTTCTGGCTGGAGTCTACGCCGAAGACTGGTTTGGGAGTCTCGTAGTTTTCAGGCTCCCCTTAACGAACCTTTGAATCACACCTAAGTTTTGTAAAAAATACGAAAAAGTTTCCAAATTCCGTGCAATATATGATTTTTGCCGAATTTGTTTGCGCTTTATACAAATAATTTGCATTATTAATCTCATGTTTGCTTCAAATAACAAACCAACAAAACGTTCCGCCCGCACTCGTGGGGGCGCAGAGCGTCCACATGCGGATCGTCGTGCTACTCGATCCGATGCTCAAATGTCGCGTAATCAAAGCGTTCATTCATTTGATCGCTCGGCGTATGGCAATAATTCTGCACATAACTCTCGACGTAAGTCGGCTGGAGCGGAAGCGTATAGCGCAAGCAATTATGGTTCTTCTACGCACCGTGCAAATAACAGGTCTTCTAATTACATTCCTGCTACTCCTGCTGGTGCTAATCGCCGCTATGCCCAAAACGCTAAGAGCCGTGAATTTATTCGTCAGCAGCATGAGCGTAAGAAAAAAAGTAAGCGCAAGCGCATATTGTTTGTGTCTCTTGCGGTAGTTTGCGTTTTGCTGCTGGGAGGAATTGGCGCTGCTTGGGCATACATTAGTCAGGTTGATAATTCGTTGCGCGACGACTTGGATGCCGATCTTTTGAATTCACTTGCAGTAACGGACTCTCCGTCCGATCCGTTCTATATGCTCTTGATTGGTGCGGATAAATCACAAGATCGCGATGAGTCTGGCGAATATGGCGGTTCATACCGAACCGACTCGATGATTCTTGCACGCGTTGACCCCAAGGAAAAAGAGGTAACGCTCATTTCTATCCCGCGTGACACCCAGGTAGATATTCCGGGACATGGAACTCAGAAAATCAACGCGGCTTATGCGTTTGGTGGAGCATCTCTTGCAGTTGATACGGTTTCAGAACTAGCAGGGGTTCCTATCAGCCATTACGCCGAAATCGATTTCGATGGTTTTAAAGCGGTAGTGGATGCTTTGGGTGGCATCGAGGTAGACGTTCCTATGGAAATTAACGATGACATGGCAGGCGGCCATGTCGATGCTGGCCTGCAAACGCTTAACGGTGAACAGGCGCTTATCCTTTGTCGAAGCCGTCATAATTACGACGATATTGGTAACGGCGATGCTATTCGTGCTGCAAATCAAAGACTGGTACTTTCTGCCATCATGGAAAAAGTAATGAATTCCGATGTGGCTACGATCACAAATACGGTTGGCACCTTAGCAAACTATGTAACAACTGACTATAGCGTTGCTGGCTTGGTTGGTCTTGCTCAGTCAATGATCGGCATAGATGTTGCAAACAATGTTTACACGGCAGCGGTTCCAACTACTTCAGTGTATGAGAATGACCTTTGGTGGGAAATTCTTGATGAAGACGCTTGGCAGAAAATGATGGATCGCGTCAAGCAGGGACTTTCTCCTACGGAAGAAACCCAAGTAGATGAAGCTTCAGGTGCTACGATGTCATCTGCTGGCGGCGGCGGCTCAGGCAATTCTGATGGCGAAAGCTCGAGTTCCTCGTCGAGTAGTGCGTCACTTTCAGGTGTCCATATTTCAGTAAAAAATGGTAGCGGTATTGCTGGATGCGCTAATGAGGCAGCAGCTAAACTAACTCCCGATGGTGCCATTGTGGAAACGGGCAATGCGGACGATTTCAACTATTCGCAAACGCTCATTATCTATGAGGATTCCTCGCAGAGTGAAGAGGCACAAAAGATTGCCGATCTGTTGGGAGTGGGTCAAGTTAAGCAAAACGACGGGACTTATGCCTTCTCAGGTGATTTCTTAGTGGTAGTGGGCAGCGACTGGTCCTAAAAGCTAAATTAGAACAGCTTGTTTTAAGTGCTCAAGAAGTTTTCTCCTTGGGCACTTTTTATTTGTGATACGGTTCGCCGCGCGATATTTTAAATGCTCGGTATAGTTGCTCGAGAAGCACTACCCGTGCCAAGTTGTGTGGCAAAGTTATAGGTCCGAAACTGATGCGTTCAGTGGCGTGCTGTTTTACTTCAGAAGTAACGCCGTCACTTCCTCCGATGATAAACACCAATTGAGAGCTTCCCGAAAGGGCATAGGTGTCGATTTTCGTTGCAAGTGTTTCACTTGAGATTTCTTTTCCTTTGATGTCTAAAAGGAGGATGGGAGCATGCTCGGGAAGATGGGAGAGCAAGAGCTCGGCTTCACGTTCTTTGTTTGAGTCCGGAAATTCTTTTACGGTTATTTTGCAGTAAGCTCCTAAGCGTTTGAGATATTCTGCGCAAGCTTCTTTCCAGAAAGATTCTTTTAGCTTGCCAACCGCAAAAATCGTTATAGACAGCACGAATACTCCTTTACAATAAGGATTAGCAAACGTAAACCGCTTGCGCTTGGGCTTGAACCCATAGAGCAGGGTATTTAGCCTCATGCAGAAATAAGCAAGCTACCGACAGAGATATTTCTCAAGGTAAGTGTTTCTCGCAGCAATTTTCTGCATAACTGCTATTCCTGTACGGCAATCATACTGGTTCTAGTCTTGCTTGCAAACGGCGATGTAGTAAATGGGGACTGCAACGTGCATGACTTTGCTGACAAGATATTTCGAGGGGCACTCAACCACCGTCGTGTGGTCATAGTGATTGCTGCACTTTTGTTTATAGTTTCGATCTTATGTATTCCTAACGTAAAAATTAACTACCAGTTTTCTGATTATCTTCCTGAAAGTTCAGAATCTACGGTTTCTTTGCGCGTCATGGAGGAAGCTTTTAATTCTCCCACGCCCAATTCAAACATTATGGTCGAAGGACTATCTCTGACTCAAGCAAGCGAACTTGCTACTCATATGGAAACAATTGAGGGTGTTGAAGAGGTAATGTGGCTGGGGACTACCTGTGATATTTCCCAGCCCTTAGAGACCTATGATCCTGATGTGGTGTCTGACTATAAAAAAGGGGATTCGTACCTGTATCAGGTGGCGCTCGATACTTCAGTGGCTACGCAATCCATGGATATTATTCGTGAAGCAGCAAACGAAGTGGGAGCAACTGATGTTTCAATGTCAGGTGAAGCAATTAATTCTGCGGTAGCTCAGG